>Ga0325414_1000093_pt1 | contig 50133 bp, 34 predicted proteins | sample PopdelMetagenome_8_FD_206183 | JGI IMG/M metagenome (GOLD analysis project Ga0325414, IMG submission 206183) | Populus deltoides microbial communities from Bellville, Georgia, United States - Leaf-PdKOR-R3 | ecosystem: Host-associated > Plants > Phyllosphere > Phylloplane/Leaf | place: USA... | reverse complement strand
AGAATCTAAAGGTAAATTTGATACCCAACCTCCTCGTAACCATGATATTAAGTATTTCAGGTGCTTAGAGATCGGAGACATTGTTTCACAATATCCTAATAAAAAGGTTATGATTTTGAAAGACCATAATAATATTGAATATGAAAGTGATAGATTTGAAGAGGATGAGATGCCACCATTTAAGTATTATAGTGAGGGGGATGTATAATACTCGGTTGAGGGTGAATATTTGGATATTACACATACACATAATGTTCAGATTAAGAAAGATGACGTGGAGCAACAAATGACAAATATCTTCCATACATGATGGTATATTCATAACAAGGTATGTAGTATGATCATTGATGATGGTAATTATGATAATATTTCTGGTACTACTCTTGTTAGAAAATTGAATATGAACATTGTTAAACATCATAAACCTTATAGATTACAATGATTGAATGAATATGGTGATGTTAAGTACAAAGCAAGTCCTGGTATTGTTTTTTATTTGAAGGTATTCTATTGAAATGTTGTGTGATGTGGTTCCTATGCATGCAAGTTACTTGTTATTGGGCCGTCCATGGCAATTCAATAAGAAAGCAATGCATGATGGTTTTAGGAATAGGTATTCTATTGTAAAAGATGCTAAAACTATCACACTTGTACCATCTTTTACAAGTTTATAGATATCAAATGAAATTAAAAAAGGAAAGTGAAGTCGAGGGGAAAGAAAATACAAGTGAGGAACATGGTGAGAGAAGACAATCAGATTTGGCCACTAATGAAACAAATATGAATTCGGTTGAGAGTGAAGGTAAAATAAGAGGAGAAAAGAAAGTAAGGGTGAGAAAGAGAATAATGTGGAAAAATTAAAGAAACAACCAAATCTTTATGCAAGAGAGAGTGAGGTTAAAAATGTTTTTAACAAACCAATAATTGTACTTGTATATAAAGATATTTATTTAAACACAAATGAACTTGATCCTTGTATTCCTAGTGTGAATATTTCTTTACTATAGGAATTTCATAATTTGTTTCCGAAGATATTCCTAGTGATTTGTCATCGATAAAGGAAATCAAACATCAAGTTGATCTTGTACTCGGAGTTGTAGTTCCTAACATACCAACCTACCAAAGTAATCCCGAGGACACAAAGGAACTTCAAGGGCATGTAGAGGAGTTGATGTTAAAGGGGTATATACTATTGTTACCCATTTTTGGGTTCCCACAAAAAATGAGAAAATACAAAAATATATATATATAAAAATATTCGAAAGAAATCCAAAAAATAATAGGAGCAAGAAAAGGATGCTGGAATGCCGAAAAATGACCAAAAATTGGTTGAAGAGGTTAAAAAATATAAAAGGTTGAAATTTGACAGTTTATCGTTAACTGATGAGAGTCCTGTTGACAAAGAAAATTCAATTTTTGAAAAAATAGGGAGAAAACATAGAAAAAAGAACGAGAAGGAAGGAGAACTGGGCAGCATAGGGAGAAAGAAACAAAGGGTGGGAAATCTTTTGAAAAGAACAAAAAAAGGGATAGATAGAGGGAGAGCGTAAGGAAGCAGAGGATAGGGAGAAAAGAAACAGAAAAGGGGAGGGGAACGAAAAAACAAAGAATACCGGGAGGAAGGAGAATGCAGAGACGAAAGGAAAGGAACCACAAGAAGAACGGAAAACAGAAACAGAAAAAAAAAGGAAAAACCAGAGGAACCAGAAGAAAAACAAACAAAAAGGTGAAGATAGAGGTCCAAAGCTGTTGTTGCCTTCGTCTTGCTTCCAGGTAAACTTCTCTAACTTTGCAGAAAATGCACAAACACTGTGCACTTGAAGATTAATTACATCGCGACTGTAGCAGGCGTGCGTGAATTTTTCACGCACGTTTGCGGGTAGAAACCAGCTGGGTCCAGCCCAGTCACATGGGCCGGGTTGGGCCCAGCCCGAAAAAAATTTTCAAAAAATTATTTCAAAAAATATGTGATTTTCCGTAAATTTTTTATTTCATTTTGATAAATATTGGTTTGTATTTTTATACTGTAAAGATACAAATCCGGTATTAAAATACCCGGTTTTTGTCAAGACATTAAAAAAATTAAAAAAATAAAAAATATTTTGTTTTCATGCATACAATCAAGTCTCTCAAAAATAAAAGAAAAAAATCATATTGTATTTTCATACAACAAAGAAAATTTCAAAAATATGTATTAACATGCATTTTGGCTTTAATAATCAGTTTATTAAAGTCACAAGAACTAGGCCAATATTCAAAAATTCCAAAAAAAATATTTTTTTTCTTTTAATATTTGGGGTTATGACCTTACACGTAAGACGTATTCCGGATATTAAATTCTTTGGTTGATGTCAGAATTACCCGATAAGATAAGGATCTCCTTACCGATGTGGACTTTTCTTAAACCATAGATGGACCAACAACTAGAAAACACGACAAGACCTTAGATTTTATCAAACAATAAAACAATACAGCTTACCTTAGGTAGGGCATATTTGAGGTGCTAATACCTTCCCTTTACGCAACTAGTCCCCGTACTCGATCTTTGAGACCAGTTAGGGTTCCTAGTGACCAAAATACTAAGTGGCGACTCCCATTCCATTTTTCCACTAATAAAAGACAAGAATTCCTTGTCTCCCTACATTTGCCACAACATAAGATAGATTTTGAGGGTGGATGTTTTCACCGCGACGCCGTATACGTGTGACAGAATGGCGACTCCATTAGGGATTGAAATGGACTAAGCTTTGTTTTTGTCTAATAACTGTGTTTTGTTTAGTTTGCGTGTTTTCTATTAATAAGATTATTTTATTTATTTATTTATTTTACATACTTTAATTTCTGTACATATATGTTCATGCATTGTATAGAACTGCTTCATGCATCACATACTTTAATTTTTAGAAACCACACACAAGCTTCTAAGTTAGGTGGGGAATTAGCGATCTGTCCTATGACTATTGGTCAGGGTTCAGATGCGTGAAACACTCAACTCATATCTGAGTGCCTGCTTGGTAATGGTGGGCATATGTGCCTTAATTTTTCCTTGCAACGCCCCCATACTGTTTTTACGAAGATCGTCACTGGACAAATATGAGACCCTTTTGAGACTAGATAGTCAACCAACCTTTTGTCTCACTTAATGAATATAACCTGTTCTTAGGTTGTGTGTTTTAGTTTTTGTTTTGCATCAAAGTAAACACTTCCTGAAGCATCCTGAACTTAAGACTTGTGGTTGACACAATGACCATTACTTAGAAAATTTCCGTTGTGGCACAAAAATCAAAATTCTTAGGGTTACGACCATGTGTCAACTCTGGAAGGGCGAGCTCATCATATAAGAAACATACTCATGCATACCGTCAGGTTAAAACATAGGTCCCTCATCCAAGATTTGCTACACCTGAAAGATGGAAAATGAAGAAAGAGCTCGATTGGAGGCCCATTATCAAAATGAAATTGAGAGCATCAAAGGCGAAGTAGCTAGAATTACAGATATGCTTGAACTAGTGCTGAGCTCCAAAAATGAAAAAGGGATTTTTGCACAACCTCCTGTGAAAACACCATCAATCCACGTCCTAGGGACATCTCAAAACTTGGGGGAAGATTCAACGGCAGAACAATATTTTGTGCCTATCGCCCCTATCCCGTCAAGTCAAGCTCCCATCACCGTGGATTTAACAGTAGATGGAACCCTTAGCAATAGATCCACTGATTTTATGAACTATGACAAGTTGTTTGTTTTGGAAGAAAGATTAAGAGCAGTTAAGGGTAATGATTGGTTTGATCCCATGCGAGTAGCTGGAGTGTGTTTGGTACCAAACATTATAGTACCAAAGAACTTTAGGATACCAGAGTTCATCAAATACACTGGATTGGAACATCCAAACACTCACCTTCGATCTTACTACAATAAAATGGCCGAGGTGATTTATGATGATAGAATGCTGATATACTTTTTCCAAGATAGTCTCACTGGATCTACTCTGAGTTGGTACATGAGACTAGACAATATTAAGATCAAGACATGGAAAGACCTGGTACACGCCTTCTTGAAGCAGTATAAATTTAATCTGAAAATTGCTCTTGACAGAACCATCCTAATGGCCATGGAGAAGGAAAACCAAGAGTCTGTGAGGGCATACGCCCAAAGATGGTGAGATAAGGCAACATATGTTCAACCTTCACTTATAGGTACATAAATGGTAATGTTGTTTGCCAACACCTTTTAATCCCCTTATTATGAGCATTTAATAGGAAGCTCAGCTCAACATTTCCATGAAGTTGTGAGGATTGCTGAAAGAATTGAACAAGTTATGAAGAGGGGAAAGATTGAAGGTTCTGCCATGAATTCCAGAATAATGATGAGAGATGACTCTGAAGGTGGATAAACAAGAGGCAAGTTGAGTGTGTGAAAGATGATGTCATTAGCTATATTGTCCCCCGAACATCTTTAGAATGACAAGTGATCAAAAATGCTTGGCAAAACATAGATATTGCCAGAAAAGCTAATCTAAGAATGGCAATAAATTGTTAATTGTATTGGAATTTTGCTATTTTGCATTTTGTTTTAAAATCACATCTCATCTTTTTTACGAAACATATCTTTTTATTTGTCTCTTTGTTGTTTCAAAATAACGAGATGTTCCTTTCAAAGTTTATTTTGGAAAAATATTTTGATTGAACTCCAACATGCAATTAAGGCTAATCAATCCTGAAAGATTAAAAGTATTTTTGATTGCAAAAGTGACTCGATGCTTGTTAAAATGATATGGGGTGCCCAAATAAATTTTGAGCTCACACATGAAACTGAATCACCCACCATGTAGCTAAGTTTTAGCAATGTGCATAATGTCATGTAATGGATTCAATAGTTATGGACTCGCGAATCAAGGTTCTTGCAAGTCCAAATCATTACACTAGACGAGGTTAAAATTTATCAGTTCTAACCGACTTTGCTTGAAATGAGAAAAGGCCATCTTTGAAATCACCTCACTTTCTAAAGATATTTATCCTTTGCAATCCCATTTTGAGCTTGATAAAATATTCTTTTTAAAAGAAACCCTGACCAGGATCACACCCCATACTGGGGGCAAATAAGAGAAGATAAAAGTGAAAGGGAAGGCTTAGAATAAAAGTCCAACGTTTGAGAAAGAGCTAAAAGAAAGAAGACCTAGACTGGGGGCATGTTAGAAAACTGTGAGAAAGGCTATGTGAAAGCCATATATATATAAAAAAAAAAGGAAAAAAAAAAGAATAAGAAAATTGCCTATACTTAAAGGCAGGTCAAAGATAAAGGAAGGAGAATGCCTATTGAGTCTAGAAAAGACAAAAAGAAGTTTGAATCAAGAAAAGACACAATAAATGTCGAAAGTCGATACCATAAAAAAAAATGCTACAGACATGACTTTTAGCATCCAAGATAAAGATTCTGATGTTATCAGATGATTGAGATTGGTTATTCATCAAAGAAAAAGTTGGATTTGCATTATGACCTGTGTTAAGAGAATTATGATATTTGAGCTTAATAAGGTTATATGTCACTTTCTTTACAAAGACAACAAGAGAAAGAGAAATGATGAATAATTAATGTTGATCCTAAGTTTTTGAAACCCTCAAACACCTAAGCCTGTAAAATTCCTTTCTTTCATAGCCATAAACCATGGCCTACATTACGTGCTTTTAAAAGCCCTTTTCAATCAAGTAAGCAATTTGAACCGATAAATGACACTCTCAAAGCTTGAAGAGTTTTTTCTATAAGGGTCGTGGCTTCATGGATTAAGCTACTTGTTATTATGCATCCTGATAAAATAAGTGCTAAAACAAAAAAGGAGAAATAACCTTTCTTGATAAAGCTTGAGTTCTGAGTTTAGCATCTTGTTTTTGAAATTCACAAAAAGGTCACCTCATCACAGACTATCAAAAGATATACCTAAGATCAGAGATTAAAATTAACATAAAGAACCATGGAAAAAAGCCATTTTAATCTTTCAACGGGTCAATTTCTGTTTTCAAAATAAAAGATAATCAAAGGACTACATGTATTGAATGACGCGTGTTGGGTCTTTGACCAAAGAAGCTTGAATTAAAAAAAAAAAATACTGACATCTCTCTGATTTCATTTCAACAATTAGATTTTAAAATAGACATGATCTTTGAAATATGAGAGTTGATTCCCGAATAAGAAAGATTGTCAAATAAAAAGAGCACCAATCGAGTTTGCAAAATTTTGACAGAAGTGACATCAATACTTCTCGACACTTCTTGAAAAGTTGAGCAGCTGGGGGTAATACAGTGGACCTGAAAAGGAAAAACAAGCAGTATTCAGATCACTTAGGGGGAATAAAAAAATGATTAAATGATGAATCTGTGAAGCTGAGGACAATGGTGTTGAAAGGAAGATAATCAAATGAATGAGCACTGGAGGCAAGTCAATGGCTTATTAGCAATTTAAGATGAGGACAACACTAGAAAACCTCTTGATGAATGCTGGTAAGATGGACACAGCTAATCAAAAAATGATTCTCGAAAGAATCCAGGAGATGAAATGATTTGTTAAGCTCCTTCATGATGAATTAAGCCACACCACACTTTGGGGCATTGTCAAGCTTGATAAATAGTGAAACCAGTAATCATCGAAGACAACCTAGGATAGGCACTGCAATTAAGTGGAATGGATGACTAACACATGAATGGGCCAGTACATGGAAAGAGCAAAGAAGACTTTGGTTAGAAAACAAAGGCACCTTATGACGATTGAACATCAAATAGGGGGGACCTATATTTCAAATCAGGTAAGGATGCATGCATGTCATCTAACCTCAAAGCATTGCACACATATTTTTATTTGTTACAGGAAAATCCTAAAAAAAAAAGTCCAACAAGATTGAAAGAAAAAAAGAAAAAAGAATCATTGAGCTTATAATAAAAGAGAATCATTGTTGTGACCCTAGAACGGGAAGAAAAATGAGAAGAACCCTACCATTAGGAAATTTTTAAAAAAAAAAAGAAGAAGAAGAAAGGAGCAAGTTCAAACCTTGCCAACTGGAAGAACACAGATTTTGGATGAGATCTTAGGTAAACCCAATCAAAAGGGTAGGTCACCCTTGAAAATAGACCAAAGTGAGTATGTGTGGGCGGGTTGCCCGTGAAAATAAACCAGTATGAATGTGTGGGTAGGTCGCCCGTGAAAATAGACCACCGTGAGTGTGTGGGCAGGTCACCCATGAAAATAGATCATGTGAGTGTGTGGGCCGGTTGCCCCTGAAAATAGACTAGTGTGAGTGTGTGGGCCGGTCGCCCCTGAAAATAGATCACGATGAACATGTGTGGGCAGGTCGCCCCTGAAAATAGACCATTGTGAGGATGTGGGCCGGTCGCGAAAATAGACTAGGATGAATATGTGTGGGCAGGTCGCCCCTGAAAATAGACCAGTGTGAGTGTGTAGGCTGGTCACCCTTGAAAATAGACCACGATAAACATGTGTGGGCAGGTCACCCATGAAAATAGACCAGTGTGAGTGTGTGGGCCGGTCGCCCCTGAAAATAGACCAGGATGATCATGTGTGGGCAAGTCACCCGGGAAAATAGACTACTATGAGTTTGAGGGCAGGTCGCCCATGAAAATAGACTGTGTGAGTGTGTGGGACGGTCGCCCCTGAAAATAGACCAGGATGAAAATGTGTGGACAGGTCACCCGTGAAAATAGACCAATGTGAGTGTGTAGGCCGGTCGCCCCTGAAAATAGACCAGGATGAAAATGTGTGGACAGGTCGCTCGTGAAAATAGACCAATGTGAGTGTGTAGGCCGGTCGCCCCTGAAAATAGACCAGGATGAAAATGTGTGGGCAGGTCGCCTGTGAAAATAGACCAATGTGAGTGTATGGGCCGGTCTCCTCTGAAAATAGATCAAGATGAACATGTGTGGGTAGGTCGCCCGTGAAAATAGACCAATGAGTGTGTGTGGGCAGGTCGCCCGTGAAAGTAGACCAATTTTCTTCAAAAAGGACAGGTCGCCCAAGATAATGAGATCATTTTCTTTTTCTTTACAAGCTTACTATGCAAGACATTGATGATGTTTTTGCTTCGTAAGCATTGTAAAGAGGGAGCATCTGTTGTTACCCATTTTTGGGTTTCCATAAAAAATGAGAAAATACAAAAAAATATATATATCAAAAAATATTCGAAAGAAATCCAAAAAATAATATGAGCAAGAAAAGGATGCTGGAATGCCGAAAAATGGCCAAAAATTGGTTGAAGAGGTTCAAAAATGTAAAAGGTTGAAATTTGACAGTTTATCGTTAACTGATAAGAGTCCTTTTGACAAAGAAAATTTAATTTTTGAAAAAATATATTTAAAATCAGATGTTTATGGACTCAATTAAATTTTATTTAAGGTTTAATTGAATTTATGGAGGGATTGATTCCAAGAAAAATTGATTTTTAAGTCAATTTAGGTCTTTATTGGAAGAAATTAAAGTTCTGGGGTCCAATTATAATTTTGAAGAGTTGATTTGGTCAAATTAGGGGCTTAATTGCATAATTATTAAAGTTTGATGGCCGATTAGGGACTTAATTGAAACAATTCGAAACCAAGGACCACAACGGAAAAGGCGCTAAAATCAAGGGATCCAATTACAATTTATTTGAGGGCTTGATTGAGCATTTGCTATTTTTGGCCATGAGTAGAAATAGTTGATTCAATCGCAGAGCATGAGCTATGAGTTAGTACCTTCTCATCGTTAGGCTTGCATACAGTCTCGTCATTCTCTCTAGTATTTTCAATGGTGCATGGAATCTTCCTTGAAGGAGGCTGCACAATAATCACACCACACCACACCACACCACACCGAATCAATTCTGATTAAAAAGGAATAAAAACCCTAATATGATATTTCAATTGGGACCTAACCTCCTCACCGAGCTCGAGAGCTCGCTTCTCTTCAGCATCTTGGGCTTTAAGCTTCTTACATTTCTCGACTTTCTTTCCATGCTTGAATTTGGTGTGTACAGCAGATAAGATGTGCATTTGCAAATCTAAGTATTTCTTTCAATTTTAGTTCACCTCTCAACTTTGGTTCATCCTATCATCTAATGTTAGAGATAATAATCAAAGTTCTTAGTTTATTTCATTGTTGACTTACAACAACAACAGCAGTAAAAACAAGCTTATTTAATTGGTTTACTATTTTTCTGGTTTTTAACAATAAAAAACCAACTCAAACCAAACAAAACTAGTTCAGTTTGAACCAGTTCTTGGTTCGGTTCGAGTTATATTAACAAGGAATACTATTTTCCAGTTCGGTTGAATTTTTGGGTTAAAACCAGATCGTGAACACCCCCTACTTCTAATATATTTGGCCTTCTTAACACCATGTTCTCAAGAAACTACGTAACATTCATGATTTCAAAAGCGTGAATATTCTCGTCCCTACAGTCTTCTACCTTGATGAATGGTACAACTACATTCCTTATCATAGAAACTATTTCTTCAGCCTTGACAGTTACCGATATCCCATTCATGATGTATTTCAAGCACTGATATAACGAGGAAGCTACCACTCTAGCCACGTGGATCCAAGGTCTTCCTAACAATATATTATAGGAAGGATGAATGTTCATCACTTGTAGCATCACCATGAACATTTACGGCTCCATATACAACTCCACTTCCAGGGTCTCAATTATTTTCCTTGGCGAGCTATCATACTACCTTGCCATCATGGTACTTGGCTTTATGTGTGATTCATCGACAAACATCACAATTTTTGTCTTTTGATTTTTGATTCAGCAACGACACAGTTGGCTGCCGATTTCTAAATCGATCGCGACTCAGTTTTGCTGTCGATTTCTGAATTGAAGCGACACGATCATTGGCTGTCTATTTCTGAATCAACAGTAGCACAGTTTGACTGCTGATTTATGAATCAGCAATGGTGTAATTCTCGCTACTGATTTCTGAATCGGTAACGACACAGTTTGTGGCTGTCAATTTCTAATCGACAGTGACACTGTACAAACCTAACAAAAAATTAGTGTTGGATCGACTTATCCTAAGGGAGAATAGGAATGGAAACCAACCCAGGGATAAACAAAATGGGGATAAAGACAGCCTTGGTCCAACATCCAAACACCCCTTTTTGCATTTAAGAGGGGTATAAATGCAGCAAGGAGAGAGAAAGGGGCACTCTTCCCCAAACAAGCTGCATGCTCTTATCCCCTTCCCTCTTCCCAAAATGAGTTGCATGCTCTTGTTCTTTCTTCCTTCCCAAAGAGAGCTCAACAACTCTGCTACATGTGCCCAGCAACATACCCTTTCTTCTCTTCCCCTTTCCAAAGAAAAACTTGACCAAACCCCAACTACATGTGCCCTCCTTAGGTGTGAGAGAGAAGGGAGAGGGAGAAAGAGAGGGATAGGGAAGGTTAAACAACCGAAATCATGGAAAAAGAGGGAGCCTAGGGTTGGATGGAAACAGCTAGCAGAGGAAGGAGAACAAATGACCAAGACTTGAGGGAAGAACCATACCACCAAGACCTGCTAAAAAACTGTCTAAAAACATGAGGTAATACCAATATCCTTCTCTTGGCTGGCTGTTAGCCCAGATTTCAGACAAAAGGGAAAAGGAAGAAAGCTCGAAAATGGAAGGGGTTGGTGTTCTTGCACCTTAACGCAAGGAATCTTGACTAAATGGATAGACCTATATAGAACAAAAGATGAATGAACACATGCACAGACCCTTACTCAAGAAACATGAACAATTTTGAATGTATGAACTTAGGGGAGGGCTGGATAGAATATGAATTAAAGTGACAGAATGTATAGATGATGATCTCATGAGACTTCTAGGAACATTTTTGAATTAAAAACAGAATCATACTTGTATTGATGATGTAAATTCTGCATATTTGATTGATGAAATTATATGGAAAAGTGGTGGAATGATGTTAAGTGCAAATTATGTTATTAATAAACCTTGAAAGCATGTTGCAGTTGAAACAGGAACCACACTATATAATGCTTCGGTTTTGTTTGTTTAATGAACAAACATGTGTAATTGTGAATCAAGAGAATGAATTGTGATTGTCATTATACTTGTGAGAAATATGATGATTTGCATGTGTAGCTAAGTGTATTGGGCAGCAATGTCTAGCCATAAGAATTGAGAGAACAATGAGAGAATTCTCCGTGACGAACACCTTAAAGGAATTAAGTCCATGACCGAAAATGAACACTTGTGAATTATGAAATTGTTAGTGGTGGTGTTGATGTATTACCATAATGTAAGTGAAAACATGGAATGAATGAATTCAGAAAACCTTGCTAAATGAACTTGTGTTGTTCGCAGTGAACTAGTGTTTGTTGCCGCACACTTTGTCTGCAACGAATCAGCGTTCACTGCCAAAGTTATGTTATCTACAGTGAGCTAGTGTTCGCTGTTGAAAGTGTGTTGTCAGCAGCGAATCAGCGTTCCCTGCTAAAATTGTGTTGTCAGCGGCATACTAGTGTTCATTGCCAAAATTATGTTGTCTACAGCGAACTCGTGTTCGCTGCCGAAAGTGCAATGCTTGCAGCGAATCAACGTTCACTACTGAAGTTTTGTTGTCTGTAATAAAATAGTATTTGTGAAAAGAAATTGTGTTGTCTTCAGCGAATCAGCTTTCCCTGCCGAAATTGAGTTGTCTGTAGCGAATGAGCATTCGCTGCCGAAAGTATGTTTACTACAATGAATTAGCATTCGCTGTTGAAAGTGTGTTTAATGCCAAATTAGGTGGTCTATGGCGAAACAATTGTCGCCGCCGAATTGTGTGGCCTGCAGCGAAACAATTTTCGCTACCGAATTGTGTGGCTATTAGTGAATCAGTTCCACTGTCGATTTTTTGGAATAGATCCCCTGGGCAGAAATGACTTAAGTGCTTGTAACAATTTCATTTTATGATAGTGTAAAATGTGGAACACTTGAATGTGAACATATGGACTCTTGAAATAAGTATGGTGATAAATGTGATTTAAGGATACAAATGTACTGATTTGTGGCCATTGATGTCTTAGGTGGTGTGGCCGGGATCAAACCATCATCAGGACAAGGACAATCCGCAGGTGAAGTAGGTAGGTGGTTCCCACCTTTTTCTTGTATGATGTTTATGTTTTGAAATGATTTACTTACGATGATCTATTATTAAATCCTTGTTGAATGATGAAACGACGAAAAAGTGTTTGATTAAATTCTAGATGATAGTCGAAATGACTATGAAATGAAGAAAGGAGAACTAGGCAGCATAGGGAGAAAGAAACAGAAGGTGGGAAATCTTTTGAAAAGAACAAAAAGAGGGATAGACAAAGGGAGAGCGTAAGGAAGCAGATGATAGGGAGGAGAGAACCAGAAAAGGGGAGGGGAACGAAAAAAAACAAAGAATACCGGGAGGAAGGAGAAGACAGAGACGAAAGGAAAAGAACCACAAGAAGAATGGAAAACAGAAACAAAAAAAAAACAGGAAGAACCAGAGGAACCAGAAGAAAAACAAACGAAAAGCTGAAGATAGAGGTCCAAAGCTGTTGTTGCCTTCGTCTTACTTCCAGGTAAACTTCTCCAACTTTGCAGAAAATGCACAAACACTGTGCACTTGAAGATTAATTACATCACGACTATAGAAGGCGTGTGTGAATTTTTCACGCATGCTTGCGGGTAGAGACCTGCTGGGTCCAGCCTAGTCACATGGGCCGGGCCGGGCCCACCTTGAAAAAAAAAATTTTCAAAAAATTATTTCAAAAAATATGTGATTTTCTGCAAATTTTTTACTTCATTTTGATAAATATAGGTTTGTATTTTTATATTGTAAAGATACAAATCTGGTATTAAAATACCCGGTTTTCATCAAGACATTAAAAAAATTAAAAAAATAAAAAATGTTTTGTTTTCATGCATACAGCCAAGTCTCTCAAAAATAAAAGAAAAAAAAAATCATATTGTATTTTCATATAACAAAGAAAATTTCAAAAATATGTATTAGCATGCATTTTGGTTTTAATAACCAGTTTATTAAAGTCACGAGAACTAGGCCAATATTTCAAAAATTCTAAAAAATTATTTTGTTTTCTTTTAATATTTGAGGTTATGACCTTATATGTATGACGTATTCTGGATATTAAATTCTTTGGTTGACGTTAGAATTACCCGATAAGATAAGGATCTCCTTATCGAGGAGGACTTTTCTTAAACCATAGATGGACCAACAACTAGAAAACATGACAAGATTTTAGATTTTATCAGGCAATAAAACAATGCAGCTTACCTTAGGTAGGGCATATTTGGGGTGCTAATACCTTCCCTTTACACAACCAGTCCCCGTACCCGATCTTTGAGACCAGTTAGGGTTCCTAGTAATCAAAATATTAGGTGGCGACTCCCATTCCATTTTCCCACTATTAAAAGACAAGAATTCCTTGTCTCCCCACATTTGCCACAACATAAGATAGATTTTGATGAATGGTTGTATGAGTATTACGAAGGACTTACTGTTATATTTTATTGAGTGTAAAAGTGATGAATGGTTGTATGAGTATTTTGAAGGATCTACTGTTGTAGTTATTGAAAGTAATTATGATGAATAGTTGTATGAGTATTACGAAGAATCTACTGTTGTATTTTATGGAATGTAATTATGATGATTGGTTGTATGAGTATTACAAAGGACCTATTATTGTATTTTATGGAGTGTAAATGTGACGAATAGTTGCATGAGTATTTCGAAGGATCTACTATTGCAGTTATTGAAAGTAATTGTGACGAATAGTTGTATGAGTATTACGAAGAATCTACTATTATATTTTATGGAATGTAATTATGATGATTGGTTGTATGAGTATTACAAAGGACCTACTATTGTATTTTATAGAGTGTAAATGTGACAAATAGTTGTATGAGTATTTCGAAGGATCTACTGTTGCAATTATTGAAAGTAATTGTGATGAATAATTGTATGAGTATTACGAAGAATCTACTATTGTATTTTATGGAATGTAATCGTGATGAATGGTTGTATGAGTATTATGAAGGACCTACTTTTGTATTTTATTAAGTGTAAATGTGACGAATGGTTGTATGAGTATTTCGAAGGATCTACTATTGTAGTTTATTGAAAGTAATTGTGACAAATAGTTGTATGAGTATTACGAAGAACCTACTGTTGTATTTTATGGAATGTAATTGTGATAAATAGTTGTATGAGTATTACGAGGGCTCTACTATTGTATTTTATTGAATGTAATTGTGATGAATTTTTATATAGGTATTATGAGGGATCTATTGTTGTATTGTATTGAATATTAACCATCATGAGTGGTTGGATGAAAAATATGAAGGGTCTATTGTTGTGTTATACTAAATGTTAAACTGTTATGGAATGTTTGTTAGTGTATTATTAAGGATATAATATCTTGTTATAATGATTACATGAACTGCCTCTGACATGTTTGATGGGTTAATGATTAGCTTGGGTTAATGGCATCCTAATTGGATGATCGAGACTAACAAATGATTAGCTTCGGCTAATAGCATCCTAAGTGGATGACCGGGATGGATAAATGATTAGCTTCGGCTAATGGCATCCTAAGTGGATGAACGAGATTGATAAATAATTAGCTTCGGCTAATGACATCCTAAGTGGATGACCTGAATGAACAAATAATTAGCTTCAGCTAATGGCATCCTAAGTGGATGACCGTGACTGATAAATGATTAGCTTCGGTTAATGGCATCCTAAGTGGATGACCTGAATGAACAAATGATTAGCTTCGGCTAATAGCATCCTAAGAGGACTGCCGAATTGGAGAGTTATGAGTTAGTTTCAAGAGTTGATGCGTTCATTGAGTACTATGTTCTATATATACCAAGTTTATGAATGAACTATGATTGTTATGCATTAAATAGAGAATAACATTAGTTCGGTTAATGATATTCGAGATGGATGACCGGGTCTGAGTATTGTAATTAGCCTCGGTAATTGATGAATTATTAAGGGTGGTATTTACATAAGTGAGGAGAAATGAAAGAATTGTGCTTTTTTGGTCCATGAGTGAAATGTAACGTTGATATTGCTTTATTATGTTTTTTTTTTAAATTGCCTATAATGCTTGAAATTACCTTGTGTTGTAACAAGGACATCATACCAACATGGTGTGTAAGGAAATCCATTTCACGGCTCACTAATTTGAAAATAATTATATATTCGCATGTTATGGGTGATATGAGTTCTGTATGAACAGACGTGTAAATCGCTCAATTAGTCATCCGACCCCTTTTGTATAGACTTGTAATGATAAAATGAAATGGAACACGAATGTGAATGTGCGACATGTAGATATGATGTGTATGAATATATATATGTGGTATTCTTCTTATGAGGATGTCATGTTTTTAAATTACATAAGGTCAGGATAACGAAAGTACTAGTAGTGTAACTTGTTGCTCGACACTCTCATATCAACTCGTGATGATAACGAGACTAGAACAGGAATGTGAACTTATGAGTATGTCAATATGATATAATGTAAACCTATGAGTACGAAAATGAAATATTATGGGAATGTGTATTAAGAATATGTTTTATCGGAATGTTGATTTACGTTATCCTATGTGGATTGTGCCTTATTAATGAATGAAATGCAATTATAAATTTGCAGAATGATATGGTGAAAAACATCCAGAACCGGACGATTAAAAAAATAAAAATTCCATCAATTTTGGCTCTGAAAAAGTCGGGTCATTACAATATACATAAAAAAAAGTGTGTTCTTGAATTTTGTTTTTCTTGATTGTTGAATTAGTATAAAAAAAAGGGTTTAACCTTGAAAATTTTGATTGTTGCTGCAAAAAAAATCAACATTTTGGTGTTTGGTCGAGAGCTAGGGAAAGAAAATTGGTCATTGGGAATTTATGTTGCTCTTTATCTCTTTTTTTTTCCAGATTCTATCATTGTTTGATTTAATTTTCAGTTTGGATAGTAAATCTCTTTAGTATTATTGCTTCCATTTAGTTTGTTTCGCGTTTTTGAATCTTCATATTACTTGCACTAATTTGCATTGCTACTCGTGAATTTGTCATTGTAGTTTTGTTTTGTTAGTTTCATATATTTCTTACTTCTTAAGTCTATATCAAATTTATAAATTCAATATGTAATTGGTCGTTTTTCTGAATTGTTGCTTAGTGATTTCAAGAACTAAAGAAAGGTAATTTGAGTGGAAAAAGGCATCGGGAGGATATTAGAAGCTAGGAAGGAGGAGAGTGCTGCTGGAAACTTTGCAGATGAAGCCGAGGATGATCTTAAACTTGGTAGTGGGTTCCTTATATATAAGGGAGAGAGGTATAATAATTAGCCAAGGAGGGGACGTATTCGGCCATATAGAGATTTTGAGTATAGAGGGGATTTTGATGATTTGGGTGATGTAGACTGAAATTTGGATAGTGTTAAGTTAAAAATCCTAGTCTTTAAGGGAAAAACTGATCCGGAAGCTTGCTTAGATTGGGAAAAAAGGTGGAGATGATTTTTGACATCCATAGGTACTCTAAAGAAAAAAAAAAGTTAACTTAGTTGTAGTGGAATTTACGGATTATATCATGGTTTGGTGGAGAGAGATTGGTGGTGGAAAGAAGAAGGAATAAAGAAAGAGCAGTTAGCACGTGGGAGGAGTTGAAAACAATAATGAAGAAGAGGTACATTCCTAAACACTATTATAGGGAGTTGTTTAATCGTTTATAAATGATTACACAAGGTAGTCAGACTGTGGAGGAGTATTAGAAAGAATTAGAGGTGGCTATGATTAGAGCTAATGTTAATGAAGTTGAGGAAGTTACTATGTCTAGGTTTTTGAATGGCTTGAATAGAGACATAGCTAATGTTCTGGAGTTGCAATCTTATGTTGAATTGGAAGAGTTAGTGCATTTGGCCATTAAGGTTGAAGGATAGTTGAAAAGAAAGGGTAGTACACGATCTGGAGCTTATTTGGGGTCTTCTTTGGGTTGGAAGATGAATTATAGAAGAGAGGGTAGTGCGACATCGAAGCCTATGATGACTTTTAAAGTTGTCGAACCTACCTCTATGAAAAAGCAGGTTTTGACCAGTGATAAAAAACTTAAGGGAGAAGTCCAACCGAAACGTAATCGTGATATAAAGTGTTTCAAGTGTCAAGGATTTGAACACTAAGCATCAGAGTGTGCAAATCACCGAGTTATGATTCCAAGTGATGATGGAGAGATTGTGTCCACTAGTGAGGAGTCTGATTGAGATGAGACGCCACCACTTGAGGATGCTGGTGATTTAGAGTATGCTGTTAGTGATGAAGTTTTGGTGATCAGAAGGTTGCTTAGTGTTCAGACTAAGGAGGATGATGTAGAGCAACAAAGGGAGAACATCTTCCACACTAAATGTGTAATCAATGATAAGGTATGTAGTATAATCATTGATAGTTGTAGTTGTAGTTGTACAAATGTTACTAGTGTTACTTTGGTTAGAAAGTTGGGATTGAATACTATAAAGCATGAGAGGCCTTATCAGCTTCAATGGTTGAATGAATGTGGTGTTGTTAAGGTGAATAGACAGGTGATGATTTCTTTTTTAGTAGGCAAGTATAAGAATGAAGTGTTATGTGATGTTGTGCCTATGCATGCCACTCATTTGTTACTAGGGAGGCCTTAGCAATTTGATAGAAAAGTCAAGCATGATGGGTTTAAGAACAAGTATTCATTAAAGAAAGATATAGAATTTATACACTTTCCCCACTAACACCAAAGTAAGTGCACGAAGATCAAATTCAGTTGAAGAAAAGCTATGAGGAGGAGCACTCAGATTCGGCCAAAATGGAAGAACAAGCCGAACAACATGGTGAGAATGTAAGGAAGAATGAAAATAAAGGGATAAAGTTTTGACCCTTAGAAAATTAGGGGAGGGTCACGACAAAAAACAAATTGAAGGGAGGCTGAGAGTAGAGAGAAAATAAGTGGAGAGAAGAAAGAAAAGGTGAGAAAAGAAGAGTGTAGAAAAAGTAGGGAAAAACCTTAATTTCTTTGCATAATCTAGTGATCTTAAACATGTTTATCTTTCTGAATTGCCTATGATTTTACTTGTATATAAGGAGGCATACTTAACTCTAATAATTTGGATTCCTGTGTTCCTAATGTTGTTAAAGTTTTTTTACAAGAATTTAAAGATGTCTTTCCAGAAGAGATTCCTAGTGGTTTGCCGCCAATTAGAGGAATTGAACATCAAATCGACTTTGTTCCAGGAGCATATAGGAGCAATCCGAAAAGTCTAAGGAACTCCAACGACTAGTGGAGAACTTGATGTCGAAATGAGACATTCGTAAGAACATGAGTCCTAGTGCAGTTCATGTGCTTCTTGTTCCAAAGAAAGACAAGACTTGGTGAATTTGTGTCAATTGCAGGGCTATCAATAACATCACATAAAATATCGACATCCTATTCCCAGATTAGATGATATGTTGGATGAATTGCATAGTTCTAAAATGTTTTCGAATGATTTCAAAGTGGTTATCATCAAATTAGGATGAAAGAAGGGGATGAATGGAAAATTGCTTTTAAAACTAAATATGGTTTGTATGAATGGTTGGTTATACCTTTTAGACTTACTAATACACCTATTACTTTTATGAGATTGATGAATCATATTTTGTGAGCTTTCATTGGTAAGTTTGTAGCTGTCTATTTTTGATGATATTTTGATTTATAGTAAAGAGATTAATGAGCATATGAATCATTTGAGACAAGTTCTTGATGTGCTTAGAAAAGAGTCCTTATATGCTAATTTGAAAATGTGTGACTTTTGCATGGATATAATTATTTTTCTTGGATATGTTGTTAGTGCAAAAGGTATAAAGATGGATGAGGCTAAGGTTAAGGCTCTTCAAGAATGGCCTACACCAAAATCAATAACAGAAGTTAGAAGTTTTCATAGTTTGGCTAGTTTGTATAAGAGGTTTGTTAAAGATTTTAGTATGATAGCCTCTCTATTGACTGAAATCATTAAGAAATCTGTAGAGTTCAAGTGGGGTAAAAAACAAGAAAATGCTTTTAGCTTGTTAAAATCAAAGTTAATTTCGACACCATTACTATCTTTACCTGATTTTAATAAAGCTTTTGAGATTGAATGTGATGCTTCAGGAATGGGTATTGGAGCTGTTCTAATGCAAGAGAAATGTCTCATTGCTTATTTTAGTGAGAAACTCAATGGAGTAGCTCTTAATTATCCCACTTATGACAAAGAGTTATGCATTACTGAGAGCATTGGAAACTTGGCAACATTATTTATGGCCCCGAGAGTTTGTTATAATACCGATCACCAATCATTAAAACGTTTGAAGAGTTAATGTAAGATAAATGGGCGACATGCCAAGAGGATTGAGTTTATTGAAACTTTCCTATATGTGATTAAGTACAAGTAAGGTTAGGAAAATGTGGTTGCAGATGCTTTATCGCGAAGGTATGTTCTTCTTAATACTCTGAATACTAAATTATTAAGATTTGAGTATATTAAAGAATTGTATCTTGATGATAATGATTTTGGTTCTATATATGATGAGTGTAAAGTTTCGGCCAATGATAGGTTTTTAGGCATGATGGGTTATTGTTTAAGGAAAATAAATTATGTGTGCCTAATTGTTCTTTGCGTGAATTGCTTGTAAGATAAGCTCATGGGGATGGTTTAATGGGGCATTTTGGAATTGCAAAAACTTTGGATGTTTTACATGAACACTTTTATTGGCCTAACATGAAAAGAGATGTGCAAAGAATTTGTGATAGGTGCATAACATGTAAACAAGTTAAGTCTAGAGTAATGCCTTATGGGTTACACATATTTTTACCTGTTCCTAAGGAACCTTGGGTTGATGTTTCTATGGATTTTATTTTGGGTCTACCTAGGTTTAGGAAAGGAAGAGACAATATTTGTTGTTGTGGATAGATTTTATAAGATGACACACTTTATTACTTGCCATAAAATTGATGATGCAACAAATATAGCTGACCTATTATTTAAAGAGGTCATTCGGCTACATGGTGTTTCTAGGAGCATTGTGTCATATCGAGATGTTAAGTTTTTAAGTTACTTCTGGAAAGTTTTGTGGGGAAAGTTAGGGACTATGCTTTTATATTCTACTACTTTTCATCCACAAACAGATGGTCAAACTGAAGTTGTTAACCAAACTTTAACTCAGTTGTTAAGGGCTATTATTCAAAAGAATCTTAAAAATTACGAAGAGTGTTTGCCATTTATTGAATTTTCATATAATCATAGTGTGTATTCTACTGCTAATTATTCACCATTTAAGATTGTTTATGGTTTTAATACTTTGACACCATTAGATTTGATTCATTTACTTGTGGATGAAAAAGGTTAGTCTTGATGATACTCAAAAAGCACAGGTGGTGAAGGATTTACATGCAAAGATTAGGCAACAAATAGAGAAAAAAAATAAACAATATGCACACAAGGCTAATAGAGGATGAAAATTGGTGAGGTTTAAACCAGGTTATTGGGTTTAGGTGCATATGAGGAAGGAAAAGTTTCATGAACAAAGGAGATCAAAGTTGATGCCTTGAGGAGATGGTCCTTTTCAAATCATAGAAATGATTAATGATAATGCCTACAAAGTGGATCTACTAGGTGAGTATAATGTTAGTATTACATTCAATGTTGTTGATCTTTCTTCATTTGATATAGGTGATGATTCGAGGTCGAATCCTTTTGAGGAGAGAGTGGATGATACGATCCAAGCACCAAAGGATCCATTAGAGGTCCTGGTTGGTCTAGTCACAAGGCTTAGAGCTAAGAGGTTCAAAGAGGCTTTCAATGGACTTCTTCAAGATACATGGGCTAAGGTGGGCTTCAATAGGGTATTAAATAATAAGAAGCAAGTCGTGATTAATCTTATTCATGTTCAAGAGGGGCTTGTTGGTGGAACCAAGATCATTACACAAGGATTGAGAGAAGAAGACTAGATTCGGTCAATTTGACCTTTCGCTACCTTTTTTTTTTATCATAACTAGAGCTATAGGTTGCATTTTGAGGTGATTCTAGTTGGGCTGGAAACTAGACTTCAATACCTTTCCAACGGTACATGTCACGCCTTCTAATTCTTTAAGACGAGAGAGAACCATTCATTTGAAGTTGGGCTTTGTTGTTATCAGACAGAATGCGGAAATAACTGAACTTGTCTTATTAAATTCGTTGGGCTATTAAACTTTCTTTATTTTGTAAGGAAACACTTGTTTGAGTTTCAGACTTGTTTATTTTATTTATTTTAATTAGTTTAGGCTAGTTTTATCTTGGATTGATTATTATTTAGATTGGGTTTATATGTGACCCATTAGGGAAACTAGGGTTTTTGGCTTGGAGTATAAATGCTCTTGAGAATAATTTTTAGCATACTTTTTTTTTCTAATAATATTATGATTTTTGCTGACCTTTGGCTGTCAATTTTGGTTCTTGATTGAACTTTCAACTCTTGAAAGAATTTACCAATCTTTATTATGAATTTATACTTCTTTTGCTCGTCTCCAGGTGTAGGTGTTATGATTATGTTGGTTTATAGCCTTATTGCCTTGGAGCAAGTCTTCTATTGTGATAAGCTCATCCTATTTTCAGCAAACTTGGATTAGATAGATCTTGGGTTTGCGAATTCCATTCAATTCCGCTACGGTTCGCATTACCTAGTATTAAATTAAATGAATTAATATCAATAAACATTAGAAATTAGTTATAGACTTTATTATTTAAGGGTATAAAACTACACAATAAAGTATACCCCTCAGATATTAAAGATACAAAATAGAAAATAAATGTGATACTGAAATTTGGTCCCTAGAACGATTAGGATTTAGCCTGATAAGGTAGAAATTTCCTCGCAAAGGGAGATCTACCTTGAACCATAGATTGACCAACGAATACAAACATGGCTTAGAAAAATAATTAATCAACAATACAATTTACCATAAATAGGGTGAATTGGGGGTGATGCGTCTTTCACATGCACAACTAATCCCCTTACCTAGACTCTCGCGAACCATTAGGTTTTCTAGTGACCATGATACTAGGTGACGACTCCTTCAAAATTATAATTTTATGATTAATCCTAAAACCCTCCAATCTAGGAGAAAAACTCATCATTCGACGTCATGCACGCCACGACATATTTGATTCATTTACCTTGTTGCTACCCAATTTCTTACTCATGTTTTTGATAAATTTTCAGAAAAAATCAAAAATAGCAAAAAAAACAATGAAAACCCCAAAAAAGACATTTTTGATATATGTGCATCATTTTTAACATTTTAAACATCATCTCATAAGAATTTAAATTTTCAAAGGTATTTTGAACGCGTTAATTTTACAATTACTAATTTTCCTTGTTGAGTCAACGTTGATATTGCTCGCTTTCAAAAATACAAAAAAAATAAGAAAAAATTAAAATTGACAAAAAATAAAAAAAGTTGAGGGACCAATGTATTTTGGGGACCAAGCCACTTTGCCTATAAATAGAGGTCACAACACACAAAAAAGGGGTAGAAAATTTACAAGGGGTAATTTTGAGAGTAAAAAAAAAGAAAAAAAAAAGAGAAACCTTAAGTCTATCTCTTTCACACCAAGCCACGGCCCCCCATCATCCAAAAGTTTTTTTCTTTCCCCTAGCTTCCAGTCGCCGCTCACCATCTTCTTCTTCTCTATCCTGGCTGGTTCCACTATCTCCTCCCATTCTCCCTTGCCCTCTACCAAAAGAAAACCAGCCGCTTAAGCCCCTTTCCCCGGAGCTTTAGCTCCATCTTTTTCTCCTCCCCCGGTAAACAACTCACAGACCGACCTCCACTCAGTTCCTTTCCTTTTCCACTCACAGTGGCCATGGATGGCCTTCAAACGAACCACTAAGCCACCCAACTCCTACACCCAACAGCCCCACAACTGGTCCATTCTTCCCCCATCTCCAGAAGACATATGCCTCTATCTCCCTCACAAAATCTCCCCTCCCTTCAGCATAAACAAACGAGAGCCCCTCACTTAGCGCTGAGTTGTTCTTCCCTCTCCAGTCGTCCCCCTCTTGGCCATTTCCCTTTTTCGACCATTTCCACAGACCAACCAAGACAACCCTCACTCTTCTTCATCTTTTGCAACTAACCACAAACAGTATCTCAGACACCAGCAGTCCTCTGCTTGCCTCAACACCGGCTAAAAGAGAAAGAGAGGAGAAGGGACCGAGTTTAATGTGGTTTGTTCCCCCTCTTTAGACCTCTACTTGCCTCACCGCAGACCAAAGACGAAGGAAGGGTCGACAATCTATCCGTTCCCGCGGTTTTCTGACCGTGCGAGTCGCTAGGCAGTCACTCCCCGCTCTTCTAGTAGCGACACTCTCTCATCTGTTCCTCCTTATTGCCGCTAGCCACCTGAAATAGAGAAGAAGGTGAAAAAAAGAGAAAAAAATAGATCTGCAGAAGAAACAGATCTAAAAAAAGGGAAGACGAAGAGCAGATATGAAAAATGAAAGAATTGGATTAAAATCAACTGCCTATGTTTTCTTTTTCTTGTTGCAGGTCACGGTGAAAGCCACTGCTGGCAGGAAAGTGAAGAGGAGAAGAAGTTAAGCCAGATCCACTTGTTCACAAGTTCTACCCGTGGTGGCGCGTGGGCTCACACGCCGTCAGTGGCGGTGGCGCCTGGAGGAGACGCGTCGCCAATGTTCAGATGGTGCAGAAGGCCTTCCCTGTAATTCCATATTGTTTTGGGGCTATTTTTTGTAATTTTTGGTTTGTTTAATGCTTAACATGTAAATATAGGTCTACGAGAGCATAGTAAAAAAGTGATGTTAGTGTGTGTGTTTGTATTTTCTTTTATGTATGTTTTCTTTTATTGTTAAAATTTAAAAAAAATACAAAAATAATAAAAAGAAGAAAAAAGAATTAAGTGTTTTAATTTCTATATGGTCAAGTATTTCAAGGACAAATAAAATCATGTTGTACTTCCCATGAAAATGTAAGAACATGTTTCTACATATATTTTGGGATTTAATAACTGATTTATTAAAACCATAAGAATTTGACTAAAATTTCAAATTTTCAAATCACATCAAACCGCAAAGCAGCTTACCTCAGGTAGGGTGCGCTAGGGGTGCTAATACCTTCCTAGCCACAATCAGTTCCTTACCCGTGAATCTCTGACAAAGACCAATACATTCGGGTTTTCCTAGTAACCCTCAATCAAATACTAGGTGGCGACTCTCAAAGACCCTAACGAATCAAGCAAAACGAACAAAAAATCACCATAGATGCTACGTAGGGACGTGCGACAGATATGTTGCTACCCAATTTTTGACCCATGTTTTTGATAAATTTTTAGAAAAAAACCAAAAATAGCAATAAAAAAACAATGAAAACCGTAAAAAATGCATTTTTGATATATTTGCATCGTTTTTAGCATTTTCAACGTCATCTCAGAAGAATTTAAATTTTTAAAGGTATTTTGAACGCGTTTAACTTTTAACGCGTTAATTTTACAATCACTGATTTTCCTTGTTGACTCGACGTTGATATTATTTGCTTTCAAAAAATACAAAAAAATAAGAAAAAATCAAAATTGACAAAAAATAAAGAAGTTGAGGGACCAATATGTTTTGGGGACCTAGCCACTTTGACTATAAATAGAGGTCACAACACACACAAAAAGGGGGGGAATTTACAGGGAGCAATTTTGCACAATTGAGTGAAACACAAAAAAAACCCTAAAGATAAAACCCTAAACCCATCTCTACCAAGGGGGCAGCCGCCCAGTCCCCCTTGCCATTTTTCGGCAACTCTCCCCTCACCAGACCGTCCCTCTCACAGACGTAACCCTTGGCTTCTTCTCCCTCAGCCACCAGCCAAAACCTTTCCTTTCCTTGCTCACCGGCCTTTCTTTCCCGAGCCAAGGAGAAACGACCCATCCCTTTGAAAACAAAACTACCACCTCCCTCTCCCTCTCCTGGTTGTTGGCCCCTGGTTTGTGATTTTTGCTCCAAAAGCCAGCAGGCCGCGCCCCTCCTCTAGCCGTCGCTCTCCCTTGCGGCCAAGACAACGCCGCCACCTACTGACATAGGAGACCAGCCCCACAACCGTTCCTTTCTTCCTCAGACCGAACATGGCGGCAACTCCCGTTGTCTTCTTCCTGGTCATCTCCCGGCCCCACCGTGCAACAACGTCTCCTTCCCCGCCAAGCACCGGCTGAGCCATCACCCTCCTCTGGTCTCCTTAACAGTAATGACCAAACAGTAGCCCGAAGCTACCCAACCACCGGATCTGCCACCTAAAGAAGGAAAGAACAAAAAACCAAGGGGAAGAAAGAAGACCGGGAGCATATCTGAGAATGAGAAAACAAAATAAAAACCACTGCTTGTGTTTTCTTGTCTTTGCAGGTGACGTTACTTCCCACCGTCGGTGTAGAAGGGGAGAAAAGGAGAAAATGACTTAGATCCACCCACCTCTCAAGTTGTGCCCGCGGAGGCGCGTGAACCCACATGCTGCTAGTGGCAGCGGCGCGTGGAGAAGACGTACCGCCACTGTTCTGGTGGTTCAGAAGACTTCCCATCAGTTTTCCCAGATTTTTAGGGGCTATTTTGTAATTTTTGATTTGTGTAATGTGTTGTTTGATTTATTTTGAATTTTTATGATTTGTAACATGTAAATATGGGTGAAAATTAATATTAATAATAATAATAATAAAAGAGATGTGTGTGTGTTTGTATTTTTTTATGTATATTATTGAATTATAAAATCAAAATGACAAAAAAATGAATTTAATGTTTTAATTTGTATATGCTCAAGTATCTGAATGACAAATAAAATCATGTTGTATTTCCCATGAAAATGTAAGAACATGTTTCTACATATATTCTGGGATTTAATAACTAATTTATTAAAGCCTTAGAATTTTGCTAATATTTTATTTTTTAAATCACATCAAATCATGAAGCAGCTTACCTTAGGTAAGGTGCGTTAGGGGTGCTAATACCTTTCCTAACCACAACCAGACCCTTACCCTCGAGTTTCTAACAAGACCAGTATATCCAGGTTTTCTAGTAGCCTTTAACCAAATACTAGGTGACGAATCCAAAGAACCAATCAAGCAAACGAATGAAAAATCACCAACAGACGCCGCGTGGGGGACGTGCGACATACCTGTTGATGAAATGGTTACTCTTGATGGAAATAGAAAAGCACATATGGTAAAGGCATACCAAGAAGGTGTATGGCAACATATAAAGAAGAAGAAGAAGAACCACTATGCATTCAAGTCAAATAAACAGCGTAAATGAGTTATTTTCCAACTAGGTGATTAGTTTTGGGGAGGTTTATATCCCATATAAAATCAAAATTACAACCTCGAAGAGATGTTCTATTCCAAATCTATAAAAAGAATCAATGACAATATCTACAAAGTGGATCTAATAAGAGAGTATGGTGTTAGTGCTACTTTCAATATTTTTGTTCTCAGTTTGTTTGATATAGATGATAATTCAATGTCGAATACTTTTAAAGAGAAAAAGGATGAAATGCATCAGCCCACCTTGATAATCAATTAACTAGAGGTGCCAATTGGGTCTATCACATGATTAAAGGCCAGGAATCTAAATGAGGTATTGAATGGTTTTGTTTAGAACATTTGGGTCAAGACTGACTTCAATAAGGCTTCAACACATATAGGGCAACCTAATCCATGTGCAAGAAGGGCTTAACTCCAACTAAGGCTTAGAGATGGCCGTATAATTGGGCATTCGTGTTTGAACAACTTTTCATGCTTTACAAGAAAAGTTAGGTGGCGATAATTAATCCTAACATTAAAAGGATATTTTAGCAAAACATTTTAGGAGTTTCTATCATTTACAAGGAAACTGGAAACAAAGAATGTGGACCTCATGATCACATAGTAAAGCAATCCTTAACGAAGTTAAAATATAACTCAAAACCTAAAAACTAGGTTTGATGAAACTTTGACCCATAGGTAACCTTATACCTAAGAACCAAAAGTATTGGAATAAACTCAGACCTAAAGATAAGCTTGTACCTAAAACTCCAAAGTATTTAATGTTGCCACAAAAATAGTTAATCTTCGATAAGTCGATTGCACGATCATTGTCCCTATAAACAAATGATGTCTTACCACAAACAATCAAAATAAAGAAACTCATATTTATTATCACCAAGCTGCTGAGATTTACAGCTCCAAAAATATTATATAGTCTCCTCTAAATAACACTAATGGATCCCTTTTGGGTTGCTAGATAATGGGCCCAAACTCGGAATCAACCAAAGTCCAATAATGACATAAATTCTTAAATAATGTCTAATAGGCTAGAATAAACCCAAATTAAAAATAATTTTTCAATATAAATTAAACAAAATATGATAATAAAAACAAATTCTTCATATTAGAATTCTTCTATGTAGTTGAAATCTTCGAGCTCTCCTAAGTAGTGTTTTGATCGTAACTTTTAGTGTAGGAATTCAACTAGGAAACTTTGTTTTGATTGCTAGAATTTGCTTTCTTATATTTCCTCCTCTAAGTCTCCTTGATGTGTTAGGAATAACTTCAAAATAAGGAAAATAAATCTAAAAGAAAGATCCCTTTTGATGCTACCACATTAAGTCCATGTGGGACTTGGAATCCTTACAAGGTATGGACTCGAATTCTTTAATGAATCCAAGCCACATTAGGAACCCTTGTACCCTAAGCCCATGCATAATTTTATGGCCTAAATAAGCCTTATTTAATCTCTATTTTCTGTCTAAAATTAACTTATTAGAGGTCTAGAATGATTTAACCAAAAATAGTTAAGAAAGAACACTTTGTTAATGAATCTGCCAAAATAGTAACAACAACTTCTACCTATTTAAATAATATGTTCCTAAAAATTGATTGACCTGAAATTTTACCAAAATTCATTTTCATATGTCTAGTATCTCCCTATAAAACTTTAGCTCGATCCGATATAAAATTTGAGATATATGCCCAAACTTGTAAAATTGGTCAGAACGCATTTTAAAGCAAAATTCAAACATAACTTGGTTTGTATCATCATTTGTTACAAAGATTTTCATACTTACTTATGAGAGTTGAATTTGGAAGGAACAATTCTTATTATTTAAGGACATTTAAGTAGGTTTTTGGCTGATTTTTCCTAATGCATAGTTTTATACTAACAAACATTTTTTTTTATTGACCATTGGATTAAACTAACATTTTACCAAAAGATTCCAAAGGCTTATTTTAATGTACTATTAAAATTTCATAGTGATCAGACATTAAGAAGTCCATACAATAAGATCTAGAAGTTACTGTGTGAGATTTGTACTAGTTTCCTAGTTAATTTAAGATTTTTTTCTATTTTTTTCGAAATATTTTTTATTTTTTTCAACATTTTTTAGGACATTTTTTATCTTTTATAAATAAGATTATTTAGATTATATTTATTTTTTTTTTCAAACTTTGATTTCAGAATAATATTTGTGTGTATGAGAGGAAAACTCATATTTTTTTTTGTTTTGGAAAGAATTAAAATTGACTTATCAAAGAACAACTATCTTCATGGTGTCTTTCTTATACTTGTTCATGATTCACAAATTGTTGGGTTGGGTTTTGAATTTCAATGGTGTTGATGCCTTGGTTCAAAGTAATAGTTGTGTCACGTTTTCTATCTTAAATCTGATGTTTGGCTTTCTAGGATTGTGATCAAACTTTATTATAGGTTTCTAGATCTTTATATCCATAGAGTTCAGATCACTATTTATGCTATTGAGTATTGGAATTTACCAAATTAATTACTATTTAAGTTTATAGAGATAACAAAAACAAATCTAGAGATTTTCATTTCATCTAGTTAATCCCACAGAATTTGCAATTTCTTGTTATAAAATTTTAAATCTTATTGTTGACAATTAAAACATCCCTTAATTATTCAATGTTTTCTCTCAAATAACATTAAAAATATATCTACCTAATAATTTAACATATCTCTATGTAAATTAAATTAATTAAAGATTCATTAAGAACTTTGGATTTTTTAAAAAAATCAATCACACTAATTGCGGTAAAGTATCTCTGTCTTGTGCTCAAATAATAGTGTTTAATCTTGAAAGCTTCTAATCATAAATTACCTTTTAGTATCATTATAATTCAATAGATCAAATAGTAAATTGCCAGAAAATTATGAGCAATAAGATCAAAGATAAACACCCAACATGGAAAAATTAGAAATAAAATAACTTGAAATTTAAATTGTGTAATCAAAACTATACTATATCAAAGCCCTAGAGAAATAAAATTTAATTCATAATAAATATGAAATAAAACTATGTTCTTATTGAAATACATCAAAAGAAAATTAAGAAGAAGAATATAAACTCTTTTCCTCGAAATCGGTTGAAAAAGCACTCCACTATAGTGTCTAGTTTATTTTAGTTCTCTCCTTCTCTCATTCTACTTTTTCCTCCTCTTTCAATGGTAAAAAAAAAAACTCTTTTATCGACTCTATTCATGATTTTTTCCTTGATATTTTCTCTTTCTTTTTGTCCAAAATCTACTTTTATTTGTTTCCTAATCTTTTTTCAAAAACTACCAAATTCCAACTTATAACTTCCAGCCTTATTTTCTCTATTAGATCAGCTTATTTTGAGAACTTCATGAACATAAGAGTTTTATGCATTTCTCTTATATCTCTTCTGACTCTAAGATTGTTTGACTTGGGTATTTATAATGTAAAATCCCTAATAAGAACAACAACAACAAAAAGAGGACTAAAATTGTATAAAGAAAAAAGGATTCGAGATGAACACTAGGATTGACCTAAAAGGGGAGAAACTCAATTAGAAAGTAGAGAACTTAAAGGGTTAAAAATGAAATAAGTCCTCTTTAAAAAAAAAGAAAAAAAATTAAGAGTTTTTCTCTTAGAAAAGATAGGAGTCGTCACTTAAAAAATAAAAAGGGGAAAGAGAGGGAGAACTTTCTGTGACCTTTTAATTTTTTTAGTGAGAACACATCAGGATAGAGAATTGAGAGAGAGAAAAAGACGATTAGTACAAAAAAAAATTAAGTACGCAGAATCAAAAAAATAATAGGGTATTCAAGGAAATTAAGGAAAAGCTGAAAAATTAAAGAACAAGGGGAAATCAATCAAGAAAGTATTCAAGAAGTAATCTTGTGAATTCAAGACTATTTGGTAAGATGCTTTAATGTTCTTATTCTCCCACTTTACTCAATTTTAAAGAGGAAGGGAAAAGCCCCGATTTTGTTTGTAAAATTAGGTTCATATAGATTAGGGAGAATTTATTGTATTTTATAGAGATTCCCTAAAATAATAATGCAATAAGAAGTAATTAGGAGAATTAAACCACAAATTGAAGAGAAATTCAAAGGTAAAAGCCCTAATTAAGTTCAGCTAATTAGGGGAAAGTTCTAGATGTAGTCTTTATATGATCTTATGTATGATTATAATTGCATAACACCAGGAATGTGATGAAATTGAGTTATGCATGAAAAAACTAGAAGGAAAGATAAGTTCCTTAAGTTCTTGAATGTTAGAAATTTTGGAGATTGAGTGTTGTTCATTTAAAAATTCATCTTTTGGTGTGTTATGTATACAGCGTATATGATTTAGGACAGATCTTGAAAGTAAAACTCAAGTTGGATACAAGGGTCAAGATTTTGACCAAAACAAATCGAGGGGGGAAACTTTCCAGTAGTAGAAACAAGCTAGCTATTTTAAGAAACAACTAGATCGATTCAAGAAACGGTCAAACCGTTTCTCAAAATAATGAGACCTTTTTGGCTACTGTTTTGTGATAGCTTGATTTTGTATTTTGACCTTTTCTTAGGTTTTACTTGAATTTTTTGAGTTTGTTAAAGAAATATGGGTGATTATTATATGGAAAAGAAAACATAATATGTGTATATGCATGAAATTAACTTGTTTGATAGCATTTCATAAGCTGAAACATTAAGAGTCAGAAAACTATGTATAATGATGTAAGAGTACATGTATTCATGAGTAACAAGTACCTGAATTATTAAAAGAATACTAAGAAGTGCATTTTTAATATATTTTAGGAAATATTAAGAAAGATATGCAGAAGAGGAAGGAAATTGAGAATTTAAGGTTAACTGTCTTTTTTTACATATTGTCACCAATTAGAGAAGAAAAAAATGTTAGATTTTCATATTTCCTTTCTTTTTCCTTTTCTAATTATTGATAAAAAAAGATTACTTTGTTATAGGCAGGGAACAAATTAGTTGAAAAAACAAGAGGCTAGATTTAATTGATTTTTTTATTAGTTTTTAGGGATTGAGGTGCATGGTAAATATAGGTAAGGAATTGTTCCATTAAATAATTTTATAGGGTTTTTTTAGGTTGCCTTAATTATCATCGTTTTTATAATTTTAGTTATCGTTAGTTGTTGACTAAGTCTTTTTTCTCTCATGTCACAGATCACGTTTGCCTACTTTTAAAGAGTGCTATGAATTCTTATATATGGTAATAATTTATTCTATGTGTTTTCTTAGCTGCAACCTAGTTATATGGGTAAGCTTTTATTCTTTGGTTAAAATTAGTATAGCATCTTTGTCTCCATTCTTATAAAAGCAAAGGTATTTTGTCATCTAGAATAAAGGATTTTCTTCTAAGAAATTATATGTGGTCTATGGTTTTCATATCTTTAAGTTCTTTATTTGCTAGATTTTCTTAGTCTTTTATTTCCCTTTTAGACTACAATGAGAGACCAGCCTACAACGAGAAACTAGAGTATGGTTGTTATATTGCTATTTTTACATTTTCATCTTTAAGTGAGATGATGTAACCTGGTGCCTTAGTTATTATATCTCCCATGATTGTTGGTTGGTTAACTTGTTACCCCTTGATTTTGTTTCTTTTGTTGATCTCTTTGAGGATTAAGTGAAGTTTTCTTGATATTCATATTCTTTGTAGGCTTTTTTTCTTTGATTTTTATTGGGTATGCTCCTAAGTTATATAAGATTCTAAATAACTAAAAAATAAATAAATTAGAAGGGGTTTTTTTTTTTTGCCATTAAGTGGTTACAAGTTTTTCAATTATTGATGTGCAGGAAGTAGCTAGTCATGATTGCTCCATCTAGGTGTAATGTGAAACTAAGAAGCAAGGAATAGATGTTATATAAACACCCCAATAGCATACTTTTGTGAAACCCATTTTTAAAGAGACATAAAAAGGCTGATAAAGCTGGAGGAATTGTGCTAGTTCAAGATGTTTGTCTATCTTAAAGCTCATGTTTTGACAAATAGAATGAAAGAATGACACAAATCGAGTTGTTTAAGTAATGTACATTTTTAAAGGGTTTGAAGTTTTTGAAAGGGGCTATCTTTATGTTATAGTACAAGTTGTGAAGATTTGATTGGCTTACATGGGAAATTAGCATGCAAGAAAGTTTATCTTAGATTGTAGCTTTGAGAGGTTTGAAGGAAGTATATGGTGGTTTGATGCTAAATGTGTTTTTGATGAAGAGAAAAGAGTAGTTTGCATGATGGGACCATATGCAAGAGATATGGAACATGTCTCAGTAACTTTACCTATTTAGTTGGCTACTAAAACATATTTTCTTTTAATAATTTGGTTCTTATAAAAAAATCATAGAAGAATTTATCTTTTCTTGTATTGTTTAATAGAACATTTTTAAGTCATCGATGAATAAAAGAAATTTTCTTTATTGATCATTCTTTAGACAAAACATTAGGAAGCAAAACATGAAACATTAAGCTCATGAAAAAAAATTATATTAAAATTTATATTTGTTATACATCATAAAAGTCAAAGCTCTTAAGTAAAGAGATTGATGCTATTTTTATTTGCATAAGGTCTTGATGATGTGTGTAGAACGTAATTTTGCTTCATTTTTTTACGTGGTATCGTACCTTATTTGTGGGAGTGCGACGTCGCAGTGATCCTTCTCAGGCAGTGTTCTAGATAGTCTTTGGTTGGTTTACGAATCGTCGCCTAGTATTATAGTTATTATGAACCCTAACTAGTCTTTAAAGATTCTAGACAAGGGATTGATTGTATAAATGAAAGGTATTAACACCTCTATTACGTCTTACTTAAGATAAGCTGTATTATTTTTTTCTTTGTTTGTTATGCTCTGCCTACAAAGGCGGGTTTGCTAAGATGAACAAACCTTGATTTTCAAAGTCAAAAACTTGGTTCGGAATGGTGAAATTTCATCAATTATCATTAAGGTTTCTTTCAGGATAAACTTGGAATTTTTAATAATTGCATCATTTCAAATAATATTTTCAGATAAAATTCCTTGCAATTTTTTTTATCCTTATATTATTGGTGAATGAGTTTTGTTATTTTCAATAGTATTTTGGATATCAACTCCATACAAGGTTTTTTTATCCTTAAATTAAAGTGAGTGATAATAAATTGTTATTCCTAATAATATTTTAAATATTAACTTTTTTTTTGGGTTTTTTTTCTTATATTAAAAGTGAATAATATTTTATACATGGTCTTATGCATCTAAGAAAATCTTTACTTGTTATAATATCATCTAAACAACCAAGATTATGATAGCACATATATGATTTATCTTGAAAATTGTTTAAGCTTTAAAATACTATCATCTAACTCACAACACAGTGCGGAAAGATGACTAATTGGTTTCTAAATGGGTGTTCTCAATACAATGAGGCTCAATCAATTGAAGGCTAATGTTTATCTGGAATTTAATGATCGAGTGCTGAATTTTTACTATAAAATATGTGAGTTTATTAATTCTTGCATATAAATTAAAATAAATAAATAAAAACTATATAAAATATAAATATTAAAATAAATTAGCATAAAATTAAAAGTAAGAGTATGTAAATATCATATAAAATCAAGCACATCAATAGTTTTTCTTTTATTCTTTAAACATATTTAGATGTTTGCAATCTTTCTTATTAAACTCATGTTCTTTTCTACAAGGTTGTGCTTCTTAGAATAAATATCCCTTTTTAAGGGTTCATAATCTATCATTATACTTCTCATTTGATAAGGTAGTTATTGCTTCATTATATGTTCATTTCTAAATAAAAACTAATTAGAAACATATCTAGAGTGTAAGAGGTCTAACTGCGAGGCTTTGGAATTTTATTGATTCTCATATTATCAGATTTTTCCTATTCATTAACATGATACAATTTGAGTTGAAAAGAATAAAGATAGTTTATTAAAATAGGATCGAAACACTCTTAAAGATAAGCCATACAACTCTAAGATGTAGAATAATAGGTTAACTTCATCACTCTAGGAACCCACCTAAGAGACAAGAAAGCTTTTTAAAAAAAAAACAAAACTTCAAAAAGTACTATAATTGATGAACTTAACTTCTTAAAGTACAATATGAAAGTAGACATAAATAAGCTTGGAACATCCCTCCAAGAATATGAAAAGCCACAATAAAAACACATTAATTAAGTCTTGACCAACCTTAAGTTTGGGATAAACCTTCAAACATAGAAAACTCAAATAGAATAAAAAAAATGAATAAAGACACTTATAAAACTCAAACTCAAGTAGACTTAAATATAACTTTAAACTAATCAGATTTAGCCAATTTGACCATAAGATGCAATCAGGTTTATATCCACCTCTTGGACTGAAAACTCTTCCATTATGGGTTGAATACCCAAAGGTTTTTAGGCTAGATTTAAACTTGATCCATCACTATCATTCTCTTCTAATTGAAAAAGATTCACCCTTAAGTCTAGTGGCTCATCATCAATATAAGGAGATAAATCAGACACATTAAAAGTTATTGAAACTTTATAGTCACTCGACAACTCAATCTTTTAAGCACTATAACCATTTTTTTGTAAGACTTTTAAAAGGCCATTAGCAAATGTTTAAAGTTTAGGATCTAAGCAGGAAACTTTCTGGTTAAAAACTATTGTCTTCTCAAATGGATATAAACTTCATAACATGGTTTGAACATGACATACTCTTTATGCTTATCAACCAGCTTCTTGTATTTTTTTAGTTTTCATCTTAATCTAATTTCTTGACTCATTTATGAAGTTATTTAAGTTGCTTGGCATATTTTAAAGCATCTATAGTCAAATTGTTTTTAATTAAATAAAGAGATAAGTTTATAGGATTGATTGGATTCCTATAAACAACTTCAAATGGATTATGGCTTATTGTTTGACAAAGAGACTGATTGTATACAAACTTAACATAAGGAAGTAATGAATCCCACTTCTGGATATTTTTCTTAACAAAGAACCAAAGGCGCAGTTCAACACTTTAGTTTGCCCATCTATTTAAGGATGATGTTGTATTGAATTTTAGCTTGGTTCTTAACTTTTCCAAAAAAATCTTTCAAAAATAACTCAAAAACTTGATATCATGATAAAAAATAATGGTTTTGGAATTTCATGGAGTCAAATAATTTCCTAAAAAAACAAGCCAACAACATAAGTAGCATCGAATGTTTTATTGGTTGGGATGAAATATGTAGTTTTTAAAAATGTATCCACCATTACAAAAATAAAATCCTTTATTTTCTAAGTTTGAGGTAGTCCAAGAATAAAATACATGCTCACATCTTTCTATGGTACAATTAGAATTACCAAAAGAGCATATAATTTAGTATTGCTATCATACTCTTTTTCTTTATGGCAAGTTCTACACATGTTCACAATTCGATTAACATCACAAATTATTTTGGGCCAATAAAAGTGCTCTTATTGTGTTTTCTCCATTCTAAAAGGTTCAATAAGGTCACCACTAGGTGCCTTAAAAATTATAACTTCCTATACAGAACTTTGTGGTATACAAAGTGTTTTCCTTTTTTATAGAAAGTTATTTTGCAAGAAATGCTAATTCTTTACTCCACTTGAACAAGCTTTCCAAATAGAGCCATAATCTAAATCATCTTCATAAAATTCGTTGATCATTTCAAAGCTTGCATTGCATTTATAAAAGCATATCTTTGACTAGAGCATTTATCACTTGGTTTAATTTTTCAAATTTATGTTTCAAAATAATTGAAAGGGTTGGAGAAACTCTACCCATCTTGTATGTCAAGTGTTAAGTTTTAATTGGCTACTTAAATAATTGAGTACTTCATGATCTGAATAAAGCATGAATTTGTTAGGTAGCAAGTAATGAGTCCAATGGTAAAGTGCTCGGATGATGGCATAAAGCTTTTTGTCATAGGTGGACTATTTCTTCTTTGTAATATTTAGCTTTTTATTGAAATAAGCTATCAGCCTGCTTTCTTTACTTAGAACAATCTCAATTCCCACTCCAGAAGCATCATAATTAACTTCAAAGATTGTTTCAAAATTTTGAAGAACTAGGATGAGAGCTTTGATTATCGTAGTTTTGATAAGATCAAAACTACCTTTAGCAACATCATTCCACCTAAAAACTCATCCTTTTAAACACTCAATTATAGGAGCAATTAATGTCCTAAGGTTTTTAATAAACTATTTATAGAATGAAACCAAGCCATGAAAGCTTCAGACATCAAAGATGGTTTTTAGAGTTGGCTAGCTCAAGATTGCCTCCACCTTGCATGAGTCAACTTTGATTCATATGTTAAAAATAATATAGCCAAGGAAAACAATGTTATCAGAAAAGAAAATGGCACTTCTTGAGGTTGACAAAGAAGTGATGCTCTTTAGGTGACGTTTGTTTTTAGGAAAACAAATTCCTGAAAACCATTTTCCTTATTTTTCTATGTTTGGTAATCATACGGAAATCTAGTCAAAGGAAAGTTAATTCCAGTCAAAAGAAAAAAGTAACTTTCATCACAAGAAAGTGTTTTCCTTTTCATAAGAAAAGGAAAACACTTTCCTTTCTTTACATAAAACACATCTTCTCAAATCCATGTCTCTCTCTGTCTCTTTTCGAAAACAATTGAAGCATGAACAATTGAAGCATATCTCTGGAACAATTGAAGCATATTCCTCTTATTTCAGGTATTTTTTTCCTCAAATATCTCTCTATTATTTCCTTTATGTTTTTATCTTCTTTGTTTAGATCTGTAAGAATTATGGCATAAATCATTTGATCTTGTTTAATTTGTTGTGTGTGTTCAGAACAAAACTCTATGTTTCTCTGTGTTTTTTTCCATGTTGTTCAAACAAACCATGATAAATCTGCTACCTGTCACATTTTTTCCATGACACAATTTTCTTCTTCATCTTACCTCGTAACATTCGGCTAGTTCACAGAAACTAAACAAACCAAATTCATCAAGCAAGCCATAAAAAACACATTTTTTCCATGACATAGTTTTCTTCTTCATCTTACTCACATTCGGCTAGTTCACCTTTGTAACCAAACAAACCAAAAAAAAACTCACAAATAACAAAATCCCAAAACTTCCCCATCAAAAAGCAGTCCCTACCTTGTTTCCCCGTCCCCGGATCCAACCACCCTATCCACTCCCCTTTCAAAAAAAGACTCTTATTTCCATAACATAACCAAGGGATTATGCTTGGGTGGAAGCACAAAGAGAGAGAGGAAAAGTAAAAGGGGGGGAATCAGTGACTAAGGGATTATGCCCAGTGGAAGCACAAAGAGAGAGAGGAAAAGTAAAAGGGGGGAATCAAGAAATGTGTTGAGGAACAACCCTTGCTCTTCTTTTTTTTCAAGTCCCAGCGTTATCAATACAAGTAGCTGGGGGAGAGAGGGAGGAGAACTGGGAAAAAGGAGCAGGTCTTTGAGGTCTAGCCCTCTTGCCCCTTGAATATTTGATCTTTGTCCTGCTTCTTTGTGCACAGAGAGAGGAAGTTAAGGAATTAGAGAAAGAACAAGGGAATGAGAATTAGAGAACCAAGAGAGAATAGGGGAATTAGATAACAGAGACCGAGAGGAAGTTAAGGGGAATTAGAGAACAGAACCTAAACATAAAAATATGGATAACACCTCTACCATAGAAAAAGTGTGATTTTTTCCACAGTTATTGCTTTATTTTACTATATTTATAAATGTGCTTGTTTTATTTTGCTTTGATTAGTTCATTATTAGTGTTTGATTATATTTGTTACATATGGATAAATTTATGGGACCATGCCGGTAATTATATGGATTTCATTGCGCAATGTCTATTGATCAGTGTGAACTTATGAATTGTATAATTTTCAAAAGGGTTTTATCATCGAGAAATTGAATTTTATGGTCTTAAATAATATATTTTAAGACCTTGTTTGTTTAGAGAATCAGATATCATTGCCATAACTATTATACATTGTCAGCTTCTTTGAGCATAATTGATCGTATTGATCGTATAAGTATTTTATATGCTTTTTTTAATATTTATTTCCTTAAATTTTTAGGTTTTGTTATCAGAAAACTTCACTTTCATGTTATGGACAATAAGATAATTCATGCAGCATGTATGAGAGCAGCTGTAACTGTGATAGCTACAGGGGTAGCTATTATTGAACAAGAAAGAAATAGGATTTATATACCAAGAGAACCACGTATAAATGCAATTGCTCAACGAGAATTCTATATTGACAACATTTTGAATCGAGGTGATAAACATTGTATTGAACAAATTCGTATGAAACCTGTTGTTTTATATAGATTGTGTGATGTTCTCACAAGTCGTGACCTGTTACGATCAACTCAAAATTTGTTTATTAGAGAGCAAGTAATTGTGTTCTTACAAATTATAGGCCAAAACCAAAGATTTCGTTTTATTAGTGGTATACTATAGGTCTGTTGAAACTATCCATTGTTACTTTATAATTGTTTTAAAAGCAGTTCTTAAGTTATACAAGCACCTTATTAAAGATCTAGATGATACAGTTCGAGCAAAGATAATGAATAATCGAAGATTCTATCTTTATTTTAAGGTATGAGAACAATACCAATATTTTTATACATTAATTAATTACATCTAGAAGAAAAGGTTATAAATTATTTTTTCATGTTTATATAGGATTATGTGGGAGCAATTGATGGTACCCATGTTCTTGCAAATGTTCCTGTTGAGATTCAAGGAAAGTTTCGAGGTCGAAAAGAAGGAACAACATAAAATGTTTTAGCAGCTATAACTTTTGATTTGAAGTTTATATATGTTTTAGCTGGCTGGGAAGAAAGTGCACATTATTCACGGGTTTTAGGTGACGCATTATCAAGAACTAGTGGTCTAAAAATTCTAAAAGGTATATAATAAAGTATTTATTATATGCAATAAACATATAAAATGTCTTATTAGATAAAGATAGTAATAGGTTTTTTTTTTAATTTGTAGGGAAATATTATCTTGGTGATGTTGGTTACGATATTCGAAAAGGAATGATTTCTCATTTTCGTGGAGTTCGATATCACTTGAATGAGTTTACAGAACGTTCACCAGAAAATGAAAAGGATCTATTTAATCTTCAACACTCTTTATTGAGAACCGCTATTGAGCGAGGGTTTGGTATTTTAAAGAGTCGTTTTAGATCAATTGATAGAAAATCTTTTTGGTCTTATGAAACACAAGTAGATGTTGTGCTTGCATGTTGTATTATTCATAATCACATAATGGAAGTTGATCCTTATGACTTTCTTATGGAAGAAATATGTTCGGAAAGTGAACCAATTAAATGAACAATCAACTTAAGTCAACGGAAGGAAAATGAAGAGAATAGGGAGTGGATAACAAAAAGAAAAATGACTGCATCAACCATGTAGAATGATTATAACACTCAAAGAAACTAGTAACTGAGTGTTAATTATATGTGTTTGTTTTTATTATGTCTTGCTTGAGTTTGTATTATCTTTGTTATGTATTTGGAGTAGATGTTGACTTTATTATAATTTCTTATGTATTTTATGTATTCTCTTTTAAATATTAATTGTAGTTTTTATATGAAATTTATTAAATCTAAATATTGTATGATTTTATTTTGTATAAATTTGTATTTTTTTTTGTAGAAATGAGTTCCACACTAAATGCAAAATGCAAGGGCAAGAACTTCACATGGTATAAGCCTATGTCTCACACGTTACTTAAGATATTAGCTGAGGAGGCACTTAAAGGAAGCAAACATTCTTCAACCTTTAACGCAAAATCTTTTATTAAGGTGGCTACAGAAATTAGTCAAAAGTTCAACGTGCAATGCGAGCCTAAGCATGTGGACAATCATCTCAAGACCATGAAAAAAGAATGGAGAATAATAACCAAACTTAAAAATAAAAGTGGCTTTGGCTGGGATGATTGTTTGGAGATGATTACAGTTTCGAAAGATGTATATGATGAAGAAGTAATGGTAAGATAAATATTATACTCTTTGTAATTTTTATATTTACTTTTGTTTCTAAAATGTTATACAAGGAACTAAAAAATTGCATATTCTAAACTTTATGAACAGGCACATCCCAATCATGACAAGTATCTTAACAAAAAACTTGATATATATGAGGCAATGACAAATGTTGTTGGAAAAAACATGGCAACTGAAAATTATGTCAAATCATATGCTGATGTTAACTTGGAAGAGAACACTAAGAGTAATTAATTTTAATTGAAAATGAAGGGGAATATGAAGAAACTTCTCTAAGAAAAAAGAGACATCTTCTTTTAGTACACAAAAGAGGCAACATAGGAAGAGAAATCGCATGTATGAAGATGATGGTGTTGAAAAGTTGTCTAAATAGATTGGAGATGTAGCATTTGCAATTCAAAGCTTTAATAAAAATCAACTTGATGTTAATGCGCTGTATACAGAAGTGATGAAAATTGAAAGCTTTGATGAGATCACTCTTGGCGATGCATTTGATCATTTGGTCCAAAATGAAATGTTGGCAAAAGCATTTATGACAAAAAATGCTAATTTGAGGAAAATTTGGGTTCAGAATTTTGTGAACCGACACTACTACAAGCCTGCTTGCTAAGATGATTTTACTATGATAAGAAAGTATATGTTTGTTATTTGACAAGTATGCTTATTTGTTTAATTTGGTCTAGCATGTTTCTGTTTGTTAATTTGAACAAATATGTATGTATATGACATCAAAACTTAATATTTATGCATGACTATATTTGATGTTAGATATTTATATTTATTTCTTGATGCTTATTTGATATATATTAAAGGGATATTAAAGGGATAATTGCCTATACCCGTAAAAAAAAAAAACTTCATCCAAAAAACCCATCAAAATATTTTTGTATTTATTTATCTTTTAAAAAAATCTTCATACCAAAAAAATCCAAATATTTAACTCTTACCATAAACTAATTTGACTTTCTTCATATGAAAAAAACTTATTTTAAGCTTTTAAAATTGAAAAAAAAATAATAGGTTTTACTTAAGAAATATTTCACAAGGTTATTTCTCTATAATATGATATGACATATATAGTTATTTATATTTTATAAAATAAGCTATATATGAATATAGGATATAATACAAAAAAATTCATCATTATACTTTTTAGATTTCATTTTTTTATTGTAAGTGATTAAATATTTATATTAAATATTTTATATATATTAGATAAACTTGAAAAAAAAATTAATTCATTAATAAATTATTTTCCAATTCATTTTCCATAACATAACCAAATACTGGAAAATGTTTTCCAGTTCATTTTTCATAATACTACCAAACATAAAAAAAATAATTCATTTTTCAGGAATTTACTTTTTAAGAAAACCAATTTCCAAAAGAAAACAACTTTCCAGCAAACAAACGGAGCCTTAAAGTGTCAAAAACCTTCTTCAAATGCTCCTTATGCTTTTTATTAAACCTATTGTATATAAAAAAATGTAATTGAAATTTACCACTACAAACTTCTCTAAAAATACTAAAATACATGTGTCATCAATCTTATAAATATACTTGGATCATTTGATAAACTAAATGGGATGACTAGTCATTCATATAAACCTTTTCTAGTTTTAAAAGCTAATTATAACAATTCAAAATAGTTTCATTTTCTTCTATAAGATTATACCATTGATCTGCATAGGGGCCGATTTGATTTAGAAGAAACCTATCTACACAACTTTCCATATGTTCCTCACCTTCTTAGTTATATTTCCTTACTTTTAAAGAATTACTTATATTCAAATTCAAATGATAAATGCTGATGTGATTTGACAAGTGGGGATCAATTGGTAGTGTCTCTCTTATAATCTAAGATTAAGTGATATTTAATTATATTTATATAATAATTTTTTTTGTTATTTTTTTCTTGCAATTTCATCTTTTTATTGGTTGTTTTCTTCTTTTCTTTTCAACTTTAAAAATTCTTTAACAAATTTTTTATGATTTTTTTTAATATAATATGATTTAATTTTTACTTAGATAAAGTGTATGATTTCAACATTTTTTTTTTAATGTTATGAAACATTCTTTCTTTATAGCAATACTTAAATTTTTATCACTTTAATTTTATTCAATCACTTTTTTATGCATGATTTTTTATTATCATTTTATTCAATAAAACATTTTTTTTCAAGAAACAATGTTATTAAATATAATCAAATCTATAGCTCGTGTTTCGAGATTAGATGTCTATATCCAAATCTATCTCATAATTTTTCAATTTAGTCTATAATTAAATATCATTTATTTTTTAATTGGTTTTCATATAAAATTATAATTTTTTTTTTCGATTATGTATAGCATTGTATAATATTTTTTTCTTTGATTTTATTCAATTGCTTTTATATGTGTGTTTGTTTCTATTATCATTTGATTAAATAAAAGATTTATTTCAAGAAACAAAGTTATTAAAAACAATTGTGTACATTATCCATATTGAGAGATTAAATATCTTATTCTATATTTATCTTTTTATTTTTTGTAGTTTAGTCTTTAATTATCATTTACAATTTTTTTTACATCGTTTGATTGGATAAATAATCTATTTTTTAAAAAATTATTAAATATAATTTCATACATGACCCGTATTGAGAGATTAAATATCTTAATATATATTTATTTCTTAATTTTTTCAGTTTAGTCTTTATTATTAACTTTTTTTTATATATTTATTGGCACAATTAATTATTTAATTATATATATATATATATATATATATATTTTTTTTTAATTTAGATTTTTTTATAGATAAAAACATGTTAAAAAAGCTTATATATTTATATTTTTTATTGAAAAATAAAATTATTCGAGACCAAATAACTAGTTTAGTATACAAATTTGGAAGTAATGAAGGTAAGCAGAAAGGATGCATTAAGAAAATTAATTGATAACGGATCACAAATTGAAAAACAATTAGTTAATAAAGGATCAAGGATCACATTAAGTCGTTGATTGATCATCGCTCGCTCTCTCTCTCTCGGCTTGCAGGGAAGAAAAGAAAGAAACCGGAATTTTCCAGAAAACCCTAAAATGGCTGGGAGAAATCGCATCCCTCGTGAACTTTATAACGACAGGCGGGGATTCATCGTTGAACGACCATTCATTCGTGGCCATCCGATGCCACAGCCTGCTTTCTTGGAGGAGGAGCTTGAGATGCAACATGCTGAAATCCGACGCCTCTTGGGTGATAACCGTAGGCTGATCGAAGATCGTATGGGTCTGCAGCAAGAGCTTGGCGCTGCAAAGGAAGAGCTTCATCGAATGAATATTGTGATTGCTGAAATTCGTGCAGAACAAGATGTGCTTATCAAGAAGGGATTGAAGCTTGAGGCTGATCTTCGTGTGACTGAGCCTTTGAAGAATGAGACTGTACAACTCCGTGCGGAGATTCAGAAGCTGAGTAGTTCGAAGCAGGAACTGGTTGGGCAAGTCCAAACCCTGAAACAAGATGTTGCGAGACTGCAAGCTGATAATCACCAGATTCCTCTTTTACGGGGTGAGATTGAGGGCTTGCACCAGGAGCTAATGCATGCTAGGTTGGTTGGATTGCCTTGGTTGTTTGTGGTTGGATTGCCTATTTCTTTCTTCAATTGTGATTTTTTTTTGTAGAGCTGCAATTGAATATGAAAAGAAGGCCAACATTGAGTTGGTGGAGCAGAGACAATCAATGGAGAAGAATTTGGTTTCCATGGCACGTGAAGTTGAAAAGCTACGTGTAGAGCTTTCTAGTTCTGATAATCGACCACCCTGGAGTGCTGCTGCTGGTATAACTGTCTTGTATGTTTGTTATTGTTTAGTTTAGCTGTTAACTGATGTGTTGAATTCTTATACTTGTTCTGTGTTTCTTTCAACTTTCCTCTCCTCATTTTGTCAATATTGGAGCTTAATGTGCCAGCTTAACAAAAGCCGATATTAGTTTCTATTTCTGATTGTGATGGAGAGAGTCATCTACCCTCTCCTGCCAGTGCATCTATCATATAATTGACTTCCTGTCCACATGGGAGTTGAGATTGACTATATCAAGCCTTCTTGCTGTTCAGCACATCCTTATCCTGTCTTTCTCACAGATTTTTGCTCATTCTTCATCAACTTAGCTGAAATCTTTAGTATATTTTCCTTGTTTGGTTGGTGTCAGCACTATAGCTTTGCTTCTAATCTCCTCAACTTGATCTGTTTTGGTGGAAGGTGGATCATATGGAATGAAGTTCGGTATTCCAGAAGGGCCTTTTCCTCCTCCATATGGGGATCGGTATGCAGTTCATCTGGTAGGTGCGCTTGTATAATTAGGAATCAGGTTTGTGTTTTTAGTGATTACCAAGTTGAATGCTTTTTTCTTTTTTTGAAAAAAAAAAACTTACTTTGTTGCTCAGGGTGCTGCTGACAAGGGTCCTTTCTATGGCCCTGGTCCTGCTTCATGGGAGAAGCCCCGCATGCCTCGTCGTTGAGATGGTTCTGTTCAAATCCAAGAAGTGCAAAGTTGTTACTCTGGCTGTCTGTTCCTGCCAATATCTCAATAGTCGAGGAGTGTCTTTCATCTATATGTGTATGATGAACCAGTAGTCTTTTATTGATCAACTTTTCTAGCTATTCTAAAATGCTTTTTCATAGGAATTTGTGCTTTATTTAATTAGTAGAAACCTTGGTTTTCCATTACATGATATAATGGTAATTTTCAATGTTGTGACTACCCTTTTTAGCTTTAAGTATCGATGTAAATCATCTCTTCTAACTGAGCTGGGTGAAGGCTAGAAACAATTTTGTTTGATATTTGTTGCTAGGGAATCAATGAAGTAATGCCTGGAGGCATATGGGTAGTGGGATTACATAAGCGCAGCCAATTCTTTTGGTCGAACAAAATGTAGATTTTGAAGCTTACAGTTTTGCAATTGCAATGTGCTCAAGGTGCTATAGGTTAGCGGGTTTACTGTTTATTATACATGACAAGACAATTTACTCCTTAGGTCCAAGGTATTTAGGGTGCGGCTTGCTGTAGAAGGATATGTTCTGAATGCATGTCATTCTGTGCCGTATGATTAGGACTAGAGATTTTGTATATCATAGGATATTCTGTACATAATTAAGTAATTTTCTGTTGGTATATGATTGGAGATAGTGCTTTTCCTTTCTGGCACATAAGGAGATAGAAAGTCCTTCTTGCAATGTATCTGCGTCAATAGTGCAATCATTCCATTGTCGTAGTTTCTCTTATGAGATATGGAGCTTAATCATGCAGTATAGGAGTTGCAGAATACGATACTATTTGAGAATGAATGCTTGTTTAATAACACCATGGTTACAACTGAGTTGTTCTGCTCTAGACATTCCTTCAGGCAAGAAGCTTGGGATGTCATGAATTTGAGATGGAATTGTTCAGGTTCTCATGATTGATAGAAATTTTTCTTGAGTTGTCTCTTACATGGTTTTATATGCTTCTATTCATGTTTAGTTTACAATAGAAGCTTACTGTTTGGTCCCCACAACTCCATATGAAGTGTTTACCAGTATGGATTACTGCTATAGAGTGGCTTTTGAAGATTGACTTCTGCTAATGTTGTAGGGTTGTAGCTTAGAGCATGTGTGTAGGGATTTTCTTTGATGTGCAAATGCTCGTTCTGTTTTTATACTCTATTTACTAGGCCCTGTCATTTTTTTTTTTTGGTGTGGAGGATACACCATACGGTCTTGGTTTTCATTTTGGTGGTTCATGATTGGAGCTATTTTGGAAAAAGGAAAAGTACTGATCTCATATTAGAGGGTTTAGATTGTCAAGTTGACACTTGACAGTTATGATGTGGTTAGCCATTCTAAAGCTTCCCATTTTGATTGGATTTGATTAGTGACCGGAGGTGGCTGTGTGGAGATAGAATTGGTGCAGCTTGTGGAAAGGTATAGTATATTTTTTGGATTCTTGGATGGACTTATTGGAATGTATGCATCCCATTTTTCAGCACTTTAAAAATGTGTGTGGAAATTGGATGGTGACATCCCAAGACTTGAATCTTGGATGGAAGTGATTGCCAATTTCCTCCCTGATCAAAATTTTCCTAGTTTTCATCCTATCTGTGGCTATGCGACTTTGTTACAACCCTTATTTCAGCACGCGCTCTCTAATTCTTCGTCTAATTTGTTCTGCAACACCATTTAGTCAAATATAATATGGTTGCCTCCATGGATACCAAGTCACTTCTTCATGCATCAAGATAAAGCATGGAATTCCTGAAGGAAATGGGCATGTAGTGTTACAACTTACAAGAGGCTGGCTACTATACGCGTCATAGGCAGGTATTCTGCTTCTGTTATGAGTTTCATGGATCTAAATTCTAAAATCATTCTTTAAAGCTAATTTTGGTGACTTCTATTCTTCCTACTTGCTGTCATTATTTATTTGTTGATACTTAATGATTAGTTTAGATCTATGTAAGAGTATGTCGTTCAAATGGGCTGTAGGTGTCCAAGTTCTCATATCTTGTTGCAGTTCATCTGCACAAGTTGAACCCTTTTCTCTTCAGTTACATCCTTGCCTAGTAATTTTTTGGCGCATAGATATGACTTTTGCAGTTGAACCAGTATAGATATGTTAAGTTGGTGTTCAAAATGCTACAAGGTGGATGACTGTCCCACTCATGTCAGAGAAATTCCAGAAGAGCAAGATAGCCTCTAAGATTTTACTTGAGGATGGCATGAGATGATATTTGGCTGGCTAAATTATTGTATTGTTGAATATATTGGAGGTTGTGATAGGTGCCTCTTGATGGTTTACTTATTGAGACATTAATGAGGATTGGGTATGGGTACATGTGTTTGTAATATCAGGATAGGTTTTTGGGCTATACTAGATAGTATGCTGAAGTAGTAGAGGTGTACTAAAGAGATCTTGGGTTGATTTTGATGTCCTTTAAATCATGTCTATTTCTATAGAGCCATGAGATAATTCTAGCAATTGAACGAGTATATAGGAACCAGCTTCTGTTGGTTTGTGTAGATGAAATGGCTGTATAGATAATAATCACAACCATTCTTTTGGATGGCACGACATATTTTGGTGGCCTTACTTTAATATGAGTGTAACAAACTGCGTGTTTTATCGCCCATGCCGACTCCTATCAACTTAGATGAATATCTTCTGAACTTGTAACCTATTACCTTGTTACAGGTTTTGCTTTTTGATTCAAAGAAGATGCTAGTCATAGTCAGCTTCTTGTATAAATTGGACTATTAGCGCCTGCAATTTTAGTTTATTAGCCTCTTAACTATCTTGGTGGTCTTACTTTAGGGCTTTTTATGTCCGGAACGGTGAGCTAAGGCAAATATGTCTTTGGTTCATAGGACATACATCTCAGGTTTTTCTGTCAGGTGTAAGCTCCAAAGGAGTCATCTGAACGAGAGTAGGTTAAGGGAATTAGCTTTTCTGTTCAAAGAAGATGCTAAGCATAGTCAGCGTCATGTATAAATTGGACTATTATTGCTTAGTTTATAGTTTATTAGCCTGTTGTTATCTTAGAGCTTGTTATGTGATATAGGTTCTGTGAGAAGTTTACCAGAAGTAGGGTTCTGGCATAACATGAAATTTATCAGTCTTGTGAAATGGCGATTGCATTATTGTCAGGGTAGGCATTTCTGCACCTAGTTGTTGAGAATTATGTCAACAATTCAAAGAAACATCAGATTCATAGCTATGACAGTTGCTAGTTTCTTTTTTCCCTGTATCTACAGTCATTTTAGGTAAATGTAACTATTGAACATTATGAGGCACGGTGGGTGAAGGCGAAGAGTTGTTGATTCAAAGGATACCTCAGGTTTTTCCGTGTCTGGTGAAAGCACCAAAGGAGTCAACTAAATGAGAGTAGGTTCAGTGAAACAGCCTTTGACATAAATTAAAGCTGCTAGTATGATTGTGGACTCAGAGATGGGTGTGAAATGTAGTTCCTAGGCTGCACGATGTATCTTTTCATCTGTTGTTTAGTTGATAATTTATCATCGAAGCTTTTCTAAGATTAATTTTCTTGTGTACAATTTTTTTTGTATGTTGCTCTTGTATCACTTGACATTACCAAATTCGGGATAACTTTTAATTTATACTATCTTAATGTTCCGCAGATGAAAGACTGATTCTTAGTGTGACAAAGGTTAAGAAAGTTTTGAATCTCTTTGGTACTGGTCACTTCCCTCCCATCCCATCAGGAAGTTTGAAAATGCAACGCCAATCAGGGAGGTACCATGGAGACTAAAGCATCATGGTGAAGAAGAAGTCAGGTATATGTCTTCTGTGGTTGTTCTCTTTTGAGTTTTGAACGGGATAAAATTATGCCTTGCTTCTAGAATGATTTAAAAATAGAAAGTGCAGTCATCTGTTTTTTTATGCAACAAAACGGACGGGTAAAATCAAAATAATGTTGTATTTTAATGTGTTTATTCCAATAATATTTTCAAAGTCACCTATATTGTGACGATGAAACCAACAAATAACTTTAATGTCAAACTAGCTTGCTACTCAAAACACATGCCCTTCCATGCAGTTTTATATTCAATGAGCCAAAAATGGTGACTTTAGGATTTATGTTTTTTGGATGGGCAGGAGTTCCCAGTCTTGTAGATGTTTAATGGTTTTCGAAACCATCAACTGTTAATTTTATCTAAAAAAAAAAACTACATGAAAAGAGAAAGAAGGTTTAAGCTACAATCTGCTAAAGCGTGCACTAATCCCTCCCAATATGATGTGTGCAGACAATTTTGGAGCATTGGAATGATGTAACTTGCTCATTGACATTTAGAAATTAGAATGATCTAAATTACAGTTTCTAGTTTGTACTCAACTTTTGATCAATTTAGTTATAGCTTTGTTTTCCCATTTTTTTATACATCGTAGCAGTAACTACTCACAAGCATGGGGCTGGTTTGAAGTTACGGCTTTCGCAGATACATTCACATATTTTTGTATTTATGGATTTTGGCGTGCTTCATCTTGCACTTAATTCTGATCAGTTAGGTTCTGGCAGTATAGCTTTTTCAACATTCAACTTATTTATGTATTGCAATGAGAATTTCGTTTATTTTAACCGATGAGGAACTGGTGGGGGCAGTAACTCTAGTGGAATGGTGAGATCATCACAGGAAATACATGACCAGGCCTTTTTTGAAATATAATCCTTTTCCTCCTTTTCTACATTATGTTATCTTGTTATCCAATAAATGAAGTGAATCTCATGTTGCCTAGTATCCATTCTCAGGTGAAGGAGAGGTGAAGGGAGAAGGGAATCCTTGAGGGGATTGTCCTGCTCTAACACGTTATGCTATCATTGAATCTAGTCAAATACTTCATTTTCGTTCTTCTTCTCAAGTGTTGGGGAAAAGAAAGAAATTAACTCTTAACAGCTCCAGGTTGGACAGAGGCCGCCAGCAGGAATCAAAAGCAACTTCTCCAGAACCTGGCACATAATTTGGTCGAGAATAATTCCTTAATCCTGCCTTCTTGAGCAACAATTCTAGATGCTAATATTGTTCACCAAATCAAGACTTGGTATCTGTTTGGTCAATTTTTGTAGCAGAGTTGTGCACTATTTTGAGAATGGTTGAGTTCGCGCAAGGCCTCATGTTCCACTATCTCAGAAGTGTGAACAATACGTGAAGGATGTGCGGTGGGTTACAAAAATTGCCTTGCTTCTATTCTAGATGTCAACGGCCAAGTGCTAACTTTTTAGCATCCCTAACAATAACATAATGTATCACTTGCTGGCTTGCTTGACAGACCTGGCATGC
>Ga0325414_1000091_pt1 | contig 50210 bp, 21 predicted proteins | sample PopdelMetagenome_8_FD_206183 | JGI IMG/M metagenome (GOLD analysis project Ga0325414, IMG submission 206183) | Populus deltoides microbial communities from Bellville, Georgia, United States - Leaf-PdKOR-R3 | ecosystem: Host-associated > Plants > Phyllosphere > Phylloplane/Leaf | place: USA... | reverse complement strand
ATATATAACAATAACCAAACACAATTTTGAAAATAAAATTTCATAAACTTTTAATAAAAACACTTCCATCCAAAAACGAAACTGGCCTAATATTCTCTGAATTTTAAACATTTAAGAACTAGTTCTTGTATTTTTTTCAATTTCACTTTTAACCTAATGTGTATTCAAGCTTTTGCTTTTTTCAAGGTTATGTCCATCTTTTGAATATAAAATTAATAAAATGATTTTCTATCTTAAATTTTAAGATATAATTCAATTCAAACCTAAAGTATACCTTCAATTTTAATCATCCTTAAACTAACCAATCAATGTTAAATGTTTTCTATATAATTAATTTAAATTTAGACGATAAAATTCAATATCATTATTTTGATTCTCCATCCAAATTTTTTTTAATCTTAAATTTAAAAACATAAAAGAGATTTCAAGGCTACGGATGGTTTTTCAGGGATAAAGAAAACGAATATTTAGGTTATTAGTTTTATATCAAAAACTATGGATGAAATCTTGAACTACGAAGTGGCTGGGAATGGCAATAAAGAAAGGAGTCGATCCCTTGATCGCAGCATCTCCATCAAAATTGGAAACAGAAATATCTTTGTTTACTGGAATGTCAAATTGCACATAGTTATGCCCCGAAAAATTAAGGAGAAACATAATTTGAGGAAAATCATGGGGCGTCGTCCATCATGAGATAATGACAATCCAGCATGAAATTATTTATACCAGCATACAAGAGTGATTTCACCTTTACGGGTGCTGACTCATGCGTGCTTGTGCGCGCGCGAGAGTGAGAGAGAGTGCTCGGGACAAAATCTGCATGCACTCATCATATGTAAACTATTTCTGCTAGTAGTTTAGTAATACATCTTATTGTACAGACAACCTCAACAATGAAATACCACCCTTCAAAATTTTACTTCCAATTTTTAAGCACCTTGAAAGAATATGTTCTGCTTACCTACCTCCATCTATGCCGCATATTCCAATGTCTGAGTACGGTACACGAATTAGGAAATTTTCACCAGCCAGAGAAGTCCTTGAACTCCGCTGTCGAAACTCCCACTTTCCTCTTCTTCGTCACAGCAATTGTTGATGAACCACTGTCGATTGCAGTGGGTTCAGTTTTAGCATTTCTTGCTTTCAAGTACTTTCCAACACCACCACCACCACCACCACCACCCACAGTTCCACTTTCTGTAGTTCCTGTGCCTGGATTGCTATACCATGACCCAATCTTTTCCTAAAAAATAACAAACAAACAAAATCCACATCACTCTCTCAAGACCAAAATTAATGAAAAGAAACTTAAAATGCCGCTTCTCTACTCCAAAAGGGGCCCAGAAAGTTACATTCTCTTCGTCCCCAATATCCTTCTCATCTTTAGCCTTCTCTTGCTCTTCTTCATCAAGTTCTGTGTAAGGATTGACAAATACCGTTACACTAGTTATCTTTATCTCCTCCTGCATTATTTGTAGATGAACAATGACAAATATGAGGCATCGGATCACAAGCAGGTTATTCAATATAAATTCATGACGCAGCAATATATAGAGCAACCGTAGTGTCTTTCAGGTTTTTGTTATTGCAACACGAAGGTCCTAGCAAGCATTTTAATTGAGAGGAGAAAAGGTCAAGGATTCAGTAAATGATAACGTTATTCCCTTCACATGCTACTAATGAGACTTCTCCATATCTCACAAAATTTTGATATCCGACTCCCCCAATACTTACAAGAAGTCAACTTTTATGAAAATAACTAATACAAGCCTGTGGAAATCGTATTATCAAAGAATTTGCTGTCCACAGACTAAATAATGTATTTTTCACTTCACATTTGCCGAGTCAACTGCCATTCAATTGTAAGAATACCATTATCGTACCAAATTAGTCAAGGAACACACACACACACACACACACACACAGAGAGAGATAGATAGATAGATATATATATATATATATATATATATATATATATATATAGAGCAAGAAATCTGAATAACTCACCAGAGGTCGGTCATTGTCATCAACAGGAACTTTTTCCATTGTCGCCAATGTAGTCATGCCACCAACAACTCCACCAAAAACTGTATGTTTAAAGTTCAAATGATTGGCAGACTTGTAGAGGATGAAAAACTGAGAACCATTGGTGTGGGGACCACTATTAGCCATGCTGACAACACCCCTTCCAGAGTGGAGCAACTTGGAGTTTGGCTCATCATTGAAAGGCTTCCCCCATATAGATTCGCCTCCTCTCCCAGTGCCAGTAGGATCACCACCTTGAATCATAAAATTCCTACAGACGATGGATGAATTCTTGGTCAACATCTATGGTCTCTCTGCATTTACAGAGCGATGAAAAATATCAAATTCACATAACATACCGAATGCTTCTATGAAAAGCCACTCCATTATAATAACCTCGCTCACAATGAGTGATGAAGTTCTCACAAGTCCTTGGAGTTATATCACAGTGAAGCTCAATGTTTAGATCTCCATGTGTTGTCTGCAGCTGAACATAACCTTTCTTCTTTGGATTTTTTTCAACTTTGACATATTCAAACTCATTTTTTGTGACAGGATCGAAAGAGGTTGAAGTGAAGGATCGTGAAGCAGCACCAGTTGTAAAACGGCTCTTTACCTGAAGTAAAAAATCAAGTCAAAACAGGGTGTTCCCATTTTGCATCTTTCATATCTTCCCTAAAAAAAGGGAACAAAAAAAGATTGAACTCCCATTGCTCAATGAGATGGACAAAACCAGATTCAGATCATGTCAAAAATGAAAACAAGCAGTGATTGCATTTGTCACAGCTATATGACACTGGGATAAGACTTCAAGGTCAAAAGGAGAGAACAAAGTATATTCAGCTATTCATACTTAGAGGCATGCTTTAGTAAATCCCAGATTAATCATTGGTTTGCGGCTCTAGTATGAGCAATTTCAGCATTCCTAGAGTACTGCTTCCTGATCACATAAAAGTGGGACACATTGGTAGTTGTGATGGCAGGTCCTACTTTTATTTGAGGAGAGTATAGTAGCATAAAAATTTCTCTAATGTCTGATCTTGTGTCTTGCAGAAAGCTTGGACTTGGGAAAAACTTACCATTGTTGAATTCACAGGCGCCCTCTCACCAGCCATGTGCATAGCTATCCGAGCAGCAGTTTTGTCATCTGGTGCAGCTTTAGCTGCTGCTGCACTTCTTCCATGAACTGAAGCAGATGCAGCATCTACAATACTATAAGCTCTTGGAAGTTTGTTTGAAGTTGATTGGGGATCCTCTTTAATGCGTGACCTGGCAGCCAAAATGGCAACAAGGGCAGCAGCCCTTTCATTTTGTGCCTTGCTGCCTCCACCTCCATGAAGAGCAATTTGCCTTCCTTTCTCGGTTCCAAGCTCTGCCAACATTTGCTTGATATCTCCAGATATGTTTATATTATAAGATGGATCTGAACTCATCTTCTTTAGCTCTGGAAAACAAAGTCTGAAGTCACCTTGTAGTTTGAAAAGGCATATTAAAACAATGCATTTGAACCAGAAAGGTTGGCAAAGGAAATAGCCTACCTTCATCATCAATTTCCAGACCATTCTTAACATGATCAAAATCAAGAGTACTCCTACTATCAATGGCATTTGGATTCTGCAAAGCATACCCGCAGAGTTAAGAGCAGCTTCTTAGGTGATAGGCAACATCACCTACATGGTGCAACATGGCTAAGGGGAATGTAATGTAAATTTATCAGTCACCTGAATTGTTATGAGGTCATCCTTAGTGAACGGTTCATCCGTCAGTAGTTCTTTCCAGTTTTTTGTCTTGATGTTTAATTCTTTAATTGCCTATAAGACAAGCAAAAGAATAAATAAGAGCAGAAAGAAACAAGAGCATGACTACGGACAATAAATGAACAAGCAAAAAATGAACAAAGCTACCTCATAGCAGAACACATTTCCTGTAGTCTTCACAGAAACTATATGTGTGAATTCTGTAAAAACTTTGTTCAGCACAGGGCAATGATACTCTCCTATGAAGAAAATACAAAATATAGTAATATGGTTAGCACATGGATGTAAACTAAGTTGCGTAGACATCCAGATACAAAAGAATCATCAAACGAATGGCAAGTTTTGCATCAAACAGCCATTTGGAAGCAGTAAGAAGGGAGAGATTGGAAGGCTTTAGTAATACAGTGGGTATGAGGAAAGTTTTCCTACAAGTAGACCAAGGAAGAAAAATACAACAAAAGTAATGAAATTAAAAGGAAAAATGTATTTATCAGACATTTGAGCTTAATTTCAAGGAAACAAGTAAACTAAGCAATAGAATTGGTTGAACTAAAACTAAATTAATCACCGAGACAGAAAGATGTAGCCACATTAGGTTAACCCAAAAGGACATGCCAATGTTAGGCTCTCCTAGCGACTAACACAGCAAAGATCAACATACATAACTTAATGATGTGATTATTCAACTCCAAACTCAAAAGATGCCACCGCCTACTTAAGTCTTCCTCAAAAAACACATAGAACATATTAAATTTCTTACACAGTACTAAATTCACAAGTTTTCTCCACAAAATACCATCCTTCTCAGCATTAATTCTCTTTTCTCTTCCTCCTAACTTAAATCAGCATGATCTCAAGATTGAATAACAATGAAATCGAATTAAAATTTAGATAAGCTTCTACCACCTGTATACATTCACAAAATCATCTTACTTCTTTCAGTGATCAGATTAAGTTTTCGAATACTATAAAGCAAGAAAATCCGCACCTTCAGAATTCTTATGGAAATTGAGTGGTATAAGATCACCCTGCTTTAACGGAGCTCCGGTAACAGGATGCTTCCCATACTTCCTTATGTACGGAGTTATGTGCCTTGATACAAAAAAGAAAGAAGAAACATATCATCATCATCAAAATTCAGCACTGACATCAACAAAAGATTAAAAGAAAAGAAAAGGATACTAACATTAAATCAAATACACTGCCATCTGCTGTGCAAACTGGAAACTCAAACGGCGTAAATGTAAGGCTGCAAAAAAACAAACCACAAGAAAAAAAATCAATAAATAATAATTGCAAGATCTTATGGGTATATTTTAGAGAGCGTACGCGCAGCAATAGAAAGGAAGACGTTTGAAAGGAGTTTGGAGTTGTTTGGATTTGGCACCGCCCCATTCCGTGGCCCATTCTGTTTTTGTTATGTACATTCGATCTTTGCTGTGCTGTTTCTTCCCCATCTTTCTCTTACAAATCGACTATGATTTAGGGCTTTTATTAGTGGGTTTTTAGGGTTTATTCCTGCTATTGCCTTTTTGCTTGAGACCGTCAGAGTAGCCAACTGCGGCGGTGAATCGCCGAGGAGGAATTATTGCTACTTCGAACAAAGACCGGTTGGGTGCTTTTTCTATCCAATATCTAGAGTCGATGAATGGGGCCTTGCTCAGCATTTCCTATTAGTGGACTAGTAAAAGGGGCCAAGATGAACTTTCCCATAAATTAGGTAATGTACTGTATAAATTTTACATATTGATTTAAATTATTTTTAACATTTAATTTTATACAAATGTCATAAATATATTTTGTAATAAATATTAAAGATTTATTATAAAATTGAGTCAGAAATTTTTTATTTTTAAAAATATTAAAGTTAAACTTTATTTTAATTGAGTAAAAAAGTTTATATTAATATTTAAACGAGATGAGAAGATAAAGATAATAAATAAATATAATTGATATAGACTATATGTTTTGAGTATGAAAATGGATTGAATGAACCAAGAAATGTGACTAAGGTATGAGATAAGTGAACAATAAGTTTAATGAATCGAAAAGCAAATTTATTTATTAGTTAAATGCATGCATAGAATTAATGAATCCAAAATATATATATTAAGCTCGAGCCATGAACACCGATTTAGAGTAATAAATTGAAACTTATAAGTAGGTTAAAACATAAAAATTGGATAATAAATTGGATAAACAATGTTGGTCACTCTAATTATGAAGTATGATTATTAGAGGAAATAAATAATTATGGTAGTGTATGTTTTAAATAGTAAGATAAATGTTATAGACAAATGAGATAAATTTTTAAATTTAAGTAAGATTTTTAGAATAAAGAATAGTATGATTATATTATATTATAATCCAAAGGAGTTAATGTTGATACATATATCAACAAGACTAACATGGTAGGATAAGATTTGGAGGTTCCACCAAAGAATATTGTGGTAGAAAAGGATAAGGAAATCTTATGTGAACAAAGGATAGCGTGAATACACTCGTAAAAGGATTATCAATATTCAAGATTGTACCTATAGTCGTAGTTATATTGTGGTAACAATTATATGTATCTATAATTTTATATTGATGTGTTTGTTTATACAATTAAGAAAAAGTTATTGAAATAAATGAATGTGGATATGCTTATCATGTGTGTTATTTATTGTGGGTTTTTGTAGGTACATTCTTTTGACACCCCTAATAATCATACTAAATGTTTATTTGCTTAGTTTTTGTATTAGATAAACTTTTGTATAAGTTAGTTGATGATGTGATGTGGATACAATTTGATTATACCAAAATGTTGTAAATTTTTTTTGTAAGATGGCTGTTATCCATTTTTGGGTTCCCCATAAAAAATAAAAAAAATACATATAAAAAAATATATTAAGAAGGAATAAAAAAAAATAGGAGTGAGAAAAGGATGCTGGAACTTCCATAAAATGGCTAGGAATTGGTTGAGGAGGTTCAAAAATACAAGAATTGAAATTTGACATTATAAGAGTCCTGTTGACAAAGAAAATTCAAGTTGAGAAAAAAAAGTCTAAAATTAGATGTTTATGGACTCAATTAAATTTTATCTAAGGTTTAATTGGATTTATGAAGGGTTTGATTGCAAGAAAAATAGATTTTTAAGTCAATTTAGGCTTTTATTGGATGAAATTAAAGTTATGGGGTCCAATTATAATTTTAAATAGTTGATTTGGCCAAATCAGGGGCTTAATTGCATAGTTATTGAAGTTTAATGGCCCATTAGGGACTTAATTGAAACAATCCGAAACCAAGGACCAAACCGGAAAAGGTGCTAAAATCAAAGGATCCAATTACAACTTTTCTGGGGGGCTTGATTACAAAAATAGTAAAAACATCCAAGGACCAAATCAGAAATATCATTTTGAAATTGAAACAGCGCCGTTGCATTAAGAATTACTGCACCCTGCTCAGTGTCTTCAAGCAACGGTTTCTGCGGTAAAAACGGGAGCGGTGGAGCTGCAATCAAGGGCATGTCTCGCGGCTAATTTCCTCACCACCATAATGCACGCCGGCCGTTACCATATGCCTGCCATAACGCATGCATCCTCTAGCTATAAAAGCCAGAGGAGGGACCAAGCAGAGGGAGGAGAGAGAACGACAGAAGGAAAAAAGAGAACAAAGGGAGAAATAAGAGAGGAGAGGTGACAGTGGGGAAAAAAAGGAGGGGAGAGAGCCGCACCAGCACTGCCAACACCATCGTCAGCTCATCATCTACTTCATCCAGCAGCCACTGCCATTATCCATCACAAATGCACCAGCATTGCACAACGGAAAGGAGAAGAAGAGAGAAAAAAGAATGAGAGGGAGAACGAAATAGACAGGAAACAGAGGGAGAGAAAGAGAGAAAAAAGAAGAAGAATGAGAAAGTGAAGAGATCGAGAGAGGAGAAAGAAGAAGAGTAAGGGAGAGCAGGTTCAGAAAGAACATGGGGAGAACAAAGAAGGAGAGCGTGAAAAAAAAGAGAAAAAACAGAGAGTAGCCGAGGGAAAAAAAGAGAACAAAAGCAGAGAGGAAGAGACAGAGAGGAAGAAAACAAAAACATAGAGGGAAAAGACAGCAGAAAAACAAGCAAAGAATAGGGGGATAGAGCAGAAAGAGAGAATGAAAGGAAGAGGAAGGAGAAACATAAGCAAACCGAACGAAAGTAGAGGACACGATGAAGCAGAGAACACAACATTTCCATCGCCTTAACCGCTCCAAAACCAGGTCTGTTCATTTCTCTTCTCATTCCCTGTAATATAAATGATGCATGTTAGTATGTAAAAAAAAAAAAAACATAAGGAAGCCAATACCTGAAATCATCAGTTGTAGCATCTGTTTTTTTCCCGTTCTTGCAAGAAGGAGATGAATAGTGCGAAGGTAATTTAATTACCTTCGCACTGTTCATGCACGCGTAAAATATTACGCGTGCATGGATGGCTGGGTTTTGGTCACTGGCAGGGGCTAGTGACTAGGCTGGGCTAGCTGGGTCCAGCCCAGCCACACGGGCCAGACTGGGCCCAGCCCAAAAAAATAAATAAAATTTGCTTTAAAATTATTTCAAAAAAAAATCTTTTTTTTAAAAAATCTGTAATTTTCCAAAAAAGTTTTACTGCATTTTGATCAATATTGATTTGTATTTTTATACTGTAAAGATATAAATCCGGTATTAAAATACCTGGTCTTCATCAAAATAAAAAATAAAAAATATTTTATTTTCATGCATACTGCCAAGTCTCTCAAAAATATATAAAAAAATCATATTGTATTTTCAAATAACAAAGAAAATTTTAAAAATATGTATCAGCATGCATTATGGCTTTAATAACCATTTTATTAAAATCACGAGAACTAAGCCAATATTTTAATTTTTTTTAAAAAAATTAATTTGTTTTATTTTAATATCTGGGGTAACGACCTTATATGTAAGACGTATTCCGGATATTAAATTCTTTTGTTGACGTCAGAAATACCTGAATAGATAAAGATCTCCTTACCGAGGAGGACTTTTCTTAAACCATAGACGGACCAACAACTATAAAACACGACAGGACCTTAGATTTTATCAGACAATAAAACAATGCAGCTTACCTTAGGTAGGGCGTATTTGGGGTGCTAATGCCTTCCCTTTACACAACCAGTCTATATACCCGATCTCTGAGACCAATTAGGGTTCCTAGTGACCAAAATATTAGGTGGCGACTCCCTTTCCATTTTTCCACTAATAAAAGACAAGAATTCCTTGTCTCCCCATATTTTCAGATTAAATACCAAATTTTAGTGGATGTTTTCGCCGCGACACCGCACACATGCGACAAGATGGATAGTATGTAATGATAGAGTTGCATCATAAATAATAATGGAAAATGATTTTGAATAAGGATAAAAAAATTATCCCATTCTTCATGTTCAAGACAATTAGTAAAATAATAGTAACGTAAAAGGTTCAGGGCATTACATTATATATGATGCATCTTCGCAAATTGTTTTGTCAAATAAAACCCTAAACTTTGTATTTTGATTATGATGGTGTTGTTTAATTTTTTTTTATATGAGATGACTTGATGGATGTTGATTGTTTGATTATTTTTGTGTCCTAATTATCAACATCAGATAAATTTTAAAGATTGTCGAATTAATATAAAAATCTTATGTTTAATTTGTTCAACTATAAGCAGTTCGTTTTCAACCAATTCTTTTTTTAAATCTTGTGTTTGATTGGTCCACCTATTAGTGTTTTGTTCTGACTAGTGGATTTCAAAATTTATGTTTTCTGATCGGTTCACTCATAAGCTGTTTTTTTAGTAATCTTTTTTTTTTAAATCTCATGTTCAAATGGTTCACTCATGAGAAGCTCATTTTGACCAACTAGTTTCAAAACCTTCTTTTCTGATCGGTTCACCTATAATCAATTTATATCTATTGATTCCTTTAAAAAATCATGTTTTTTGATTGGTCCATCCATCAGCATTTCATTTAACCGATTTCCTTTTTAAACCTTATGTTGATTTACCCTCAGAGGTTCATTATTGATCGACCACTTGAAAACATACTATTTCTTTTCTGGAAATCTAAGAGGAGGAGCTAAAAATCCAAGATATTGCAGTCTTAGCTGGAAATCCAAGAGGAGGAGCTGAAAGAGTTAAGAATCCATTACTTTGAGATGGAGGAAGATTTAATTAGGATTAAACAAGAGCGTAAAAAATGTCAAGACTATATTGACAAATTTGAGGTTCAAAATAACTCTAAAATAGTTAAGCTTGACATTGAGAGAGAAGAGTTGTGAAGGGCAATGGCTAAGGTAGCATATTTGGAGACTATAGTACGAGTGCGAGAGAGAAGCAATGAAGCTTTAGCAACCAGTAACAAAGTATTGATCGCCAATAATACCTTGTTCCATGACAAAAAAAGACAAATGATAAAACAAATTGAGCAAATGATAAAAGGTTGCAACAACAGGCTACCTAGATTAGAAATAATGCTGCGAAACACCGAAAATACATGAGTGCCATCACTTCTTTTTTTAGAAACATAACTAATAGAGGTGATGCCTTTTTATGAGTAATGATGTATAGAGCTTTTTGAATTTTGAAAGTTTTTAAAACAATGTATGAATGCTTTATTATTTATGAAAGGGTCAAAGCCCATATTTCTTTCTAATATGTTTGGTGATTCAAAAATGATAAGAACTTGGTAGATGCTCCTTTACAACAACCAGTTTGAACTCATAAATCTTTCCTAGGGAATTATGGAAGTCATGAGTCATTTCAAAAAGGCTAACTCATATCCAATATATTTTCTCATACATAAGCTTTAACATGTGAACATTTTTAACATATATGCATATGCAAGAGTTGATATATAGGTCCTCTTTTTAAACGAATTTATCACACTTGATCCAAAAAAAAAGGCTAATAGTGAATGGAGAGCATGCATGTTTGGGAGTTGAACGCTAGAGGGAAATAAAGAACCTTAAGGGTGACATGGCAAGGCTAACTAGCCTACTTGAGCAAGTATTGTGAATAAGATCAATAGAAGCTCCGGTTGCTCAAACTAAAGTAATCTCTTATCCAACAGCTACAACTTGCTCTCAACATTATAATCTAAACCCTACTTGAACATCTTTAGAAAACCAGTTCACAAGTTTCCTATACATCCCACTTGTATGCCCCATAAGACCACCCCTCGTGGTAACCATAGTTAGCGAAGAAGCTCTAAAAGAGGACCCTGGTGACAAGGCTTATGACAGGTGGATCGAATTGGAAAAAATGATAAAAGTTGTTAAGGGGTTTAATCTACATGACCCCATCAAAGCAGCTAAAATGTGCTTGGTACTGAATGTCATAGTTTTAAGGGACTTTTAAGTACCTGAATTCGTCAAATACACACAATGTATGTTGACTCTCCTCGAGACTTACTATAATAAAATGGCTTAAGTGGTCTACGATAAAAAGTTACTTATCTATTTATTCTAAGATAACCTCAGTGATGCTACACTGTCTTGGTATATAAGGCTCAACAATACTGAGATTCGAGGGTGGAAAGATTTGGTGGGAGCCTTTGTAAAACAATACAAATTCAACATTGATATAACACTAGACAGATCTAGCCTTTTAATGATGGGGAAGGGAAATAAAGAAAGGTCTAGAAATATGCCTAAAGGTGGCAAGAGAAGGCCACTCAGGTTGAGCCCTTGCTATTAGAAAACAAAATGACTAATTTATTTTCCAATACATTCAAAGCACCTTTCGACCATCTAGTAGGTGCCCTATCCAACATTTCATAGATATTATGATTGTGGTCAAACAAATTGAGCAGACTATTAGAGTTAGAAAAATAGTGGACCCAACTAAAAAGAAAGGATTCACTAGGAAGAGAAAAGACACAAACCTAAACAACTTTGAAAAGTGAGTTATTACAATTCTTACCAGCAACCCTCATTTGTATCCAATATGAACTTTTCTTCCCTTTTACCAAAAAGTCAACCCAACACCCTGAAAAACTAGTAAGATACCCCAACTAAAAGAACATTACACCCCTGAAATGACTTCTAAAGAAACAATAAACAACTTTCTCCACTTCCTATACCCTTAAAAGATTTACAAGTGTCTCTTTAGTATTGGCTAAGTAACACTTATTTGCATCGTAACTTTGTAATAATCATTCCTTTAATGGTACAAACCATACCTTAAATGTGAATATCATGTTGATACTCCTGGACATAGCATTGAGATATGCTTCACTTTCAAAAAGAAAATCTTTTAGCGCATCAAAGCAAGATGGATCACTTTTGATGATACACTTAATGTGGTTTCCAATCCTCTTCCTAGTCACGCTTTGGAAAGTGGAAATGTCAATGCTCTAAAGATGGGAATGAAGGAAGCAAAAGCAATAAGGATAGCTATGAGTTATACCCGGTGCTAAAACCAGCTCTCAAAACACCATCACAAAAACAAACCGAAAAAAATAATGGCGACTTCTGCTTATATCACCAACACAACGAGCATGAAATTGATTATTACAAAGAATTTCACGATGAAGTGAAAAGTATGATGGCATGAGGGTTTCTAAGAATTGACCCATCAAAGAGAAGATAGAGATAGGAATGGTGGTCGGGCAAGTTTACAGATATCAACTAACAGAGAATGGGCAACCAGAATTGGTTTTAACCAAATCGACAGTAAATAGAAATGGAAATTATAATCTTTGCCGTATAATTACAACCAAGAGGCTAGCAACAATTTGTCATCACCAACTATACAAAAAAAGAATGGCTAAGACATATATCAGAAAAGTTTGGTCGAGAGAATTTAGAGAATGTGATCTGGTGTTAAGAAAAATTCTATCATTGCCTCATGAAGATCATAACAAGTGGACACCAAACTATGAATGCCTTTATATGGTAAAAAAGGCATTCTTAGGAAGGGCACTAATCTTGACTAGGATAGATAGAGAGGATGTAATTAGGCCTGTAAATTTAGATTTTATGAAGAAATACTTTGTGTAATTCATTCTCATCAATAAAACAAAGTTCACCAACAACTCTCTTTATGTATAACCTTCCTCTTAAATAAACATCCCTTACAACCTGGCATGATCTCAGTGGCTCAAAATGTTTTTTTTTTAATAAAAAAACTCCTCTTTCTTAAAAGGTTTTTTTTATTATTATTTTTGACTAATTTTTGAACTTTTTAAGGAAAAGTGATATAATGTTTGCTTAAAATAATATTTTGGCATTTATTCATCAAGCAATTCCCACCTTGAGGTGACAACGAATTACCTACACCATATATCTTGAGCTCATTTTAGTTATACATATAATTACATGTAGTAAGATTCACTCATCATCAATTGAAAGTCTTATTTCAAACCATTACATTGGATGAGGATAAATTTATCAATTCTAATTATTTGTGCTTGAAAAGAATAAAGATCATCTTTGTTATTCCCTTCACATTCCAAAAATATATCCCTTATGGATCCCATTTGAACTTGAATAAGTTTTTCTTTATAACAACCTTCATTAGGATCACATCCCACACTAGGGGGCAAATAAAAATTTCAAAAGTCAAAGGTTAATTCTAACTAAAATCATACCCCATACTGGGGGCAAGCAGAAATTTAAAGATCAAAGGATAAAGAGTCATCGTGAAAAGGCTATAGAGCTCGAGAAATCCAAATGTTAGGGGACATACTTAAATGAAAAGGTAGAAATGACCAAATCAAGGTCAAAACAAAATAAGAGAGCTCCACCAAAGTAATCAAAAAGGGAAAAATCAAAGAAACAAGATGAAAGAAAAGAAAAACACCATGACAATGATCCTAAATCCTTAGAACCTTGAAACACTTTGAGCATAAAAATCATTTTCTTTCATAGCCAAAAGCCATAGCCTGCATTACATACCTTTTATGATCAATCAAACAAGTAATTTGGATTGGTAAATAACATCCTCAACTTGGTAAATATTTCATCAAAATTATGGCATAGTGGACAAAACTATTTGTCATTATTCATAAAAATTAAATGAGCAAGCAAAAAAAACAAGCTTTTATTACACCAAATTTTTGGTCATCTCATCATATACCTTTGTCAATTTTAAACACCTTTTAAAGTGAGATGAAAACAAACATTTCCTCTCTAAAAACCTGGGGAATTTTGTATTTTAAAGATTTTTTTTAAGCACGAATTAAAATTACTTAAATTTTCAAAAAAAAAGTCAAAAGTCTAAAAACTATTATAGATAGAGTTTATCCCTAAAAAATCAATAAGATAATGGAGGGCTCTTGAAAAGCATCACTTGCTTAAGCCACCAACATAAAGCAAATTTAGAAGAATACAAAAATGGACAATCTAAAAAGAAGTAAAGTTCTTCTCACAATAATCAAGAAGGCAGGGTGGCAACTTTGTCTTAAACTCTTCTAGACAACTATTTTTGGCAGCATGGATTGATTTCCTCAAAGCTGTAAGGTTAAAAAACCTCAATAAGTCATTATAGGCATAGTGAAAATCAATGGAAAAACATACATGCTGGCTCAAGTAGGTTAAAAGGGTTTAATGAGTTGGCAAAAAAAAAAAGGACTTATATTTTAAGATAAGTAAAATACATACATAAACATCATAAGTATATTTGAAAGATTTTTCAAGGAATATTCCTCGAGAGCAACCAAAAAGGTTTAACAAATGTGAACTATTAGAAATCCAATCCATAAAGAACATGGACAAAGAAAATCAAAAGTTGGATCATCTATATTTTAAGATAAGTAAAATACATACATAAATATCATAAGCATATTTGCAAGAATTTTCAAGGAATATTCCTCGAGAGCAACCAAAAAGGTTTAACAAATGTGAACTACTAGAAATCCAATCCATAAAGAACATGGACAAAGAAAATCAGAAGTTGGATCATCTAAGAATAAGGAAGGACATAGTTCCTTATATGAGGATACAAGACATCATCATTTGTGAGAAATCCTAGATATTTTTTACGCCACAAACATGTTACTCGATCATAAACTATGGGTTTGTCGCTTGAAGAGAGACCATCCGTGAAAAATCATAGTTATTTTTCAGACAATGGGCAAGTTACCCGATCACAAACCATGAAATGGTTGCTCGAATAGTGACCATCCTTGAAAAATCCTAGTTGTTTTTCAAACCACGGGAAGGTTACCTGATCACAAAGCACGAGCTGGTCGCCTAGACAAAGACCATCCATGAAAAATCCTTGATATTTTTCATACCATAGATAAGTTACCCATTTATGAACTATGAGTTGGTCGCCTGAAGAGAGATCATTCATGAAAAATCCTAACTATTTTTCACACCAAGAGCAAGTTACTCGATCATACACCAACGGCTAGCGCTCAAATACCCAATACCTTTTTCGTTTCCTTACAAACTTAATTTTTAAACCCTTTTAAAGGATTTTATATCATAAGTATTGTAAAGAGAAGGGAAATTGTCATAATTTGATTTTGGACCCCCTAAATTTGTTTTTTAAAAAATATGTATTTTTCTTTTTTATTAAAAATCTAGAAATATTTTCAAGACATAAGAAGATAAGTCTTCAAGCTACAAAAGATCAACACACCAGAAGAATAATTAGATTAAGATGTTTTAAGATGAGATGAAGGAAAAAAGGAAAATCGAGGTTGAAATCCAAACTTGACCAAAATTGAAAAAATTAATTAAGTCTAAGTACTTCATTAAACGTTTCAAAGTGTAATTGACTTACATAAGGACTTCATTGAAGAAAAATTTAGTTATGAAAACCTAATTTGGATTTAATTAAGAAGATTGGAATTTAAATGATCAAATTTAATTTTTAGAAGCTTAATAAGATGTAATTAGTGGTTCAATTGTAAGAAATTTAAAGGTTGAAGGCTAATTAAAGGCTAAATTAAAACTTTTTAAGACCAATAACTTATTTGCAAAAAGCATGTAACATTAGGGGTTATACCGAACCTTTCCAGGGACTACATTGAAGAAAATCAAAGTTTAAGGTTTAATTGGGGACTAAATTGAACAAACTAGAAACCAAAAGCTACTTTGTAAATGGTGCCCGACTTCAAGGATTTTGATTGATTTTTGGCAAGGGCCTCATTGCATAAAATTAGTTAGTTTTGTTTTAATTAAGGATGTGTGAGCTCAAATTGAAATAACAGGGATCAAGTTGAAGTTTTTCAGATCCCAAATAGAAAACCCTAATTTTTAGGGTTTAAGAAGAAAAAACACTGCTCACTTTTAATGAAGAGATTGAGTGACATATTGTTTGTCCTTATTTTATTGTTTTTCCTAGCTAAGAAGGCTATCAAGATGTCATTTTAAAGCAAAGAAATGTGGCATCTCAGACCACCTCAAGGGCTCTAATCACCATCAATGGATTAAGAAACATTTCCTCTATAATGATAAGCCACCCCATTAAATGTTTACACCCTATTTGTTTCAACGAATCTAAATATCTTGTCTTTGATCAACCGATGTGCATTGACATATTAAAGTTCATTAAGGGTCAATCTTTCAAGCAGTGAACATGGAGTTCTTAATCTCCAAATCGAGTGTGGTTTGTTTCTAATGGTAGATATGCATCCTTAATTAAGATGATCTAGCCCTAAGAACTTGTTTGAATGATGTTTATGTATGATTATGTGCCTTTAATTTTATGCAATCTGGTTTGAAATCAAATTATAGGCTTATTTCTTGTGTTCTTCCTGTTACTCATCATTTTATGGCTTTTGATCTTCTTTTCTGTCTTTTGTTTTTGTATAAAATCAAATTATCATGGCTTTTGTTTGATTATTATGATAATGTAGCCCAAAAACTTGTTTGGATGATGTTTATCTATGATTTTGTGCTTTTAATTTGTGCAATTTGGTTTGAAATCGAACTTTCATTTTTAGGCTTATTTCTTATGTTCTTTGTGTTCTTCATCACATTTTAAAAAAACCATTTGATCTTCAATGTTTCTTTATTGTTTCTGAACCTTGTTTGTGGGTTTGGGTCTTTGGAATAGGAAGTTCGACCTACGTGGTTGGGCTGAGCCCATCATTTAAATAAGGTAGTGTTTGGCAAATTCAATTTTTACCAAAGGAAAAGTGCAATTTTGTTGTCCTTAAAGTATTTTATAAGCCTTTGACTTTTGGTTAGGGGCATATTTGGTGAACACACCCTACTGATTTTTGAATAGTGTTTATCTCCATATTTTTTGTGTTTTTTTCCAAATAGATCCAAAATTATTTTTAAAATACTAGATGGTGACTTCATTCATTTTTTTTATTAATAAGAAATAAGAACTCCTTGTTCTTTCCTCCCATCACCATGAAGATCCCGCTCTAGGAGGATGATCGTTGCGCGCCGCACACGTGTGATAAAGGACAAAATGAAACTATGTTTAAAACAAATGGATAAGACTTGTGACTTTGTACAAAAACATTGCTTAACCATGATGTTAGCATACGTTTAAATGAAAAGTAAAAAGAAATCCTAACATAGTAGTCTTAATGATTCCACTAAAGAAAGGAATAAGGATGCAAGACCAACATACTTTAAAACTAATAAAGGTTTAAAAAATTTGGTTTAAAGTGTGACAATAAAAAATTAGAAAAGAAAATAAAGACGAGGGTTGATTTTCCCTCTTACCTTACTAAAAGACACATGTTAAGAAAAGAAGGGAAAAGAAAAGTTGATGTATAATTTAGAATTGTGCTGATGATTTATACCAAATGATCATATAACATGTTTATTTTGTCGAAAAGATGATGAACCAATACTTGAAAGGGTTTTATAACAGGGGGTTGATTGGAAACTTAAGATTGAATATCCTTTGGTATGTCTATAAAAAAAATGATGGGTGAACTATTTTTTTCAAAATATCATATGAAGTACTATGTCAAATAGTATTCCAATCGACAATAGTTAAGATAAATGAAGGTTGTGCATAGAAAGGGATGTTACATATATAGCATAGGATGATACATGTAAACACCGGGAAAAATAAAGGTTGTTTAAATTGCAAACTAACTACATGGGAAATAAAAGTAAAGAAATTCATGCATATGGTTAAATAAAAACAGGAATTTAAAAAATTTTGAATATAAATTTCTGGGTGAAATAATTCGAGACATTACAAATAAACCTTGTAATGTCGAGGGTTGAATTTAATTAAAAAAAATAATACACTTAAAGAAAATGGAGCCTAAGTGCAAATAAGAGAAACTATAGAGTATAAATACTCATCTCCTCACCAAAAATTTACAGCAGCCATAAGGAAAGAAAAGAAAGAGTTTTTGTATCCATTCTTGCAAATCAAGAGAAAAACATCAAATTTCAAGAACCCATCCAAGATTAAAGGTTTATAGGTAGAATAAACACTTAGGGGCAAGGAATTAACAAGAAAAAATTGAACAAAAGAGGGAAGGGAGTGCCGACTATCCATAAGAAAAAGGAGGAGTTGAAAATCTTCGACTGGTTGAAGATCGAAACCTTGATTCTTACCGAGTAAGATGTTCTAATCATGGTCCTATAAGTCGTTTCAAATTCGATTATGAATTGATGGCTTAATGTTGAATTAGAGATTAGGGTTCTTAGACTTGAATTGGGGAAAATATAATAGATGTTAAAATTAAGTTAATTCATGTGTTGTATATGATTGGGGACATGAAACCATGATGATTTACCTAGAAAATGTAGTTTGTGAATGTTATATATGAATGGAAGGGGTGACGATTCTGGACAGGCTCATCTCCTAACTTTTAATGAGATTTCAGGTGGGAGGATGAAGCAATTAGGAATAAGTTCCTTATATAAATTGTAGTTCTGGATGTTAATTAGCTAAGGAAATTGGTCTTTCTTAATTTGGAGTTATAGAACTCTAGTTATGGGTCACCAACCGAGACTGGGTTATGACAGACCCTGTAGGGTAGTAGGACTGATTAGTGGATGAATAATTTTGACTATCTTGAGGGCAGAACTTGGTTCTCCTTCCTTTAGAGAACTTGTAGCCTCGTGTCTTAGCTTTCCAACTAGACCAATCTTGCTTGAAACGGAGTTCTAGAACTCTGGATATAATTAAAAATATAAAGAGAGGTCGGACAATAATAGTTGGACAACAACAATCCAATGTCTAGACAATAACAATTCAATGTCTAGATAGTAACGGTTCAAGACAGTAACGGTTGTACAGTAACAGTCCAATGTGTAGACAGTAACAATTCAATGTCTAGACAATAACAGTTCAAGACAGTAATGGTTGAACAGTAACAGTCCAATGTCTAGACAGTAATAGTTCAAGATTTAAACAGTAACAGTTCAAATATAGAGAAAGGAATGATAATTATGGTTGGACAAAAAAAGACAATATTAATGGGTGTAATGAGAAAGACAGTAACAGTTGGACAGTAACAGTCCAATGTCTAGACAGTAATAGTTTGAGATTTAAACAATAACAATTCAAATATAGAGAAAGAAATGATAACTATGGTTAGACAAAGAACGATAATATTAATGGGTGTAATGAGAAAGATGTAAAATATAAAGAAATGATTGAAAGAAAGACTTATTGGTTGTTGATATGGTTATTATAAAACATATCCTTGAATGAGGAAAATTTATGAGATAAACTTGTGATTCACAAGAGGGACCACATGCATGTTGCCGCAGCAACAGCAGCAGAGGAGCACGAGTAGGGCTTCTATTGCATGTAGGTGATCTGCACCTATACTTTCCAGTTAAATTTCATAGTTTAATATGTTATTGATGTAAAATGTGAATTACCAAATGTTGGATATTATGTGAAAGGAAGAAAGTTGCGTAATGATATTGATATTTTGGATAATATTCTGAAAGTATGTGCATTCGAGGTGAAAGGTTGTTGTGTGAATTGCTGAGTGATGAAATTATCGTTGACAACGAAAATATGAGAAGTGTGATATTGGGTGTGGACTAGCATACATTTAGTGTATGTTAGGATCTCGGGTAAGGGGATCATCATGTTTGGATTAACATATATTTAGTGTATGTCAGGATCCTGGGAAAGGGGATCATCATGTTTTGACTAACATACATTTAGTGTATGTTAGGATCCCGGGTAAGGGAATCAACATGTATTGGCTAGCATACATTTAGTGTATGATAAGATTCTTGATAAGGGGATCACCATATATTGGCTAGTATACATATAGTGTATATTAGGATCCCGGGGAAGGGGATCACTTTGCATCAACTCCTACGGGGTGATGATGATACCAGTGAAATTGGTATCAGTAATGTCTTATATGAAAATAATCATGGTTGATCTTATGAAATCTTGAATGGAGGTTGATAATGGAAGAGGAAACAATTTTTAGTAGTTGAATGAGAAAGAGTTTCCAATGAAAACTAGAAGGGAAAAGTGAACAAAATATGAATGCATGTTTGTCTTTTTAAATTATTGGATATTTATGTTGTTATATTTATTGTGATATTCATGTTTCAATAATATGTATTTTGCTTTAGGGCCCTCGCATGCACGACAGGAGAAGATCCTAGCTTATGTTCACTTTTTGTAATTTTAGGTTCTAGGGAGTATACCCTTGTATTTTGTAATATTACAACTTTTATATAACTTAATTTGTATAATCAATGTTTAAAATTGAATAGATAATCTTAACTCTGAATTTCATATGAATGTGTCCATGTATACATGTTTATCTCATTTATTCCTCTATAATGATATTTGTTGTTCAATGTGTGTTATAAATATTATGGTTGTGATGATGATGAAGTTTGTGGGATTGAGACCTAGAACGATTGGGTCATGATTGAGTTATGAGATGTAAAATATTAGAAGTGTAAACAGTTTAAATGTCGATAACCTGGGACCTCTCGATGTAGGGGAGACTCTGCCGAAAGTTTAGTGAAAATTTCGGTAAAATTTAATATGAACACCTTGCACACACACACACACATAATTTACTCTGTGTATCAGTTGACATGAGATTGTTGCTTAATCCTGGATATGGGGATGTTACAATACTCCTCTTGTGATGTGATAGATGAGGATGGCAAAGTAAGCTTAGAAGTCACGTGATAAGGGTGGTTTATGATAATTGGTATAAATGAAACTAAGAATATCACAATAGAATGAACATGAAAGGGGCTTAAATAAATTTGGAATTATATATATTTGAAGAACCATTGCTGGTTATCATAGCTTGAAATCCTAGGAATGAGAACTGAGGTGAAGGCCTTAAAGAGGGATACGAGGTGGGTTGTTTTGATAAGTAAGTTTACGGACAAATAAAGGTTATGATGGATAATATAATGATGTGCTATTAAAGACTATAACAACATTATGATGTTGTAAGAATGGTGGCTAGATTCTGCTAATCCAATTGTATGTAGAAGATAATAGTTTTAATGGTGAGTGTAACACTCCACCCCACTAGCAAGATATTGTCCACTTTGGCCCATAGGCTTTACGGATTTGTTCTTGACAGCCACATATGGCTCCAAAACGCATTCTACTAGTCAAGGTGAGCATGCTCATATAAGGCCCTCCCCCAAGTCCTCACCTGTCGATATGGGATATTACAATGCACCCTCCTTAAGGAGCCCGACAACCCTGTCGGCACCATCGGACAACTAGTGAGCCAGGCTCTGATACCAAATGTAACACCCCACCCTACTAGCAAGATGTTGTCCGCTTTGGCCCACGGGCCTCACAAAGTTTTTCTTAACAACCACGCATGGCCCCAAAACACGTCCTCTTAGTCAAGGTGAGCATGCTCATATAAGCTCCTCCAACTCTTCATCCGCCGATGTGGGATATTATAGTGAGAGTCTACATAAAGGGTTATTATCGTAGAAAACACGTAATGGTAAAGTTTAAGTTAGTTCTTGACAATGTAAAGATGGAGCCGTAAGGGTTGACAATAAAAAAATTCATACTCCTAGATCAGAATAAGTAGATGTTTATGGATACTCAAATCGGGGTACACACAAGCAACATGGTTGAAAGGAAATAGTATGAATGAGATAAGTATAAAACAAATTAAATTTGGTGTCAAGCTTAAAATTAAACCTAAATTTTAAGGACAAAATTCCTTAAAGAGGGAGTCGCACGTGGGCACGCGGTATAATGGGATGTCAGGATTGAGGAATCGCCACCTAGTTGTTTGGTTCAAAGTCACTAAGAGACTCGAATGTACTAGTCTTATTAGAAATTCCAATTGTATGAACTTGGATGAGGCTATGGAAGATATTAGCACCCCTAGCACACCTTACCTGAGGTATACTGCATTGTGTGGTCTAAATATGGTTTAAAGGTTTTGATAGGTTTCTAATCGATGATCTGTTTGACTCAGAACAAAGATTTATGATCATGAATAAATTTGGCATGTTGAATTATTATGAGCTCATATGCCCAGATAAGTTTTATAGGAATAATCTATATAGGGGCCTTGACAGGGTTCACTCATCTTGAAAGGCAAAAGCATTTTTCACAACTCGTATATTATATTGAAAAATACTCCCAATTCAAATTAGTGAATATTCAAAATAATTTTGATAATGTTTTAGTCTACTCTTGATATTTAAATACCAACCTATTTGTAGGTCTAAATTTATACTAGAATGTTGACCGTTAATTTTCAATAACTAAATTTTTTATGGTGATTGAAATATTGGCCAAAATCCTTTTGAATTTTACAAACTTGTTGTAAAATTCATGCAATAATTTTTTTTTTAAATGCCAAAGTATTTTGGATTCTTAAAAGAAAATACTCAAATAATTTTAAGGATTTTTGGTTGTATGCAATTAAAACATTTGGTTAAATTTTTTTTTTATTTTTTCTCTCTCTTTTTTTTACGATCTATTTAACATAAAATAAACAAGTAATAAACAGAAAATGCAACACAAACACACATCCTCTTTTTTTACGATAGTTTTTACTCACACCACCCTACAATTATATTTTATAAATCAACAAAAATCAAAATAATTCAAACACACACACACACACATTAAACATTTATATTTTACAAAATAGGCCTCTCAAAACTCAAAAATGAAACTGGAGAAGTTGTTAGAAGCCATGAACACACTGGAAAGATTCTAGGAAGCGGAGAGAATAATGGTGACGTGTGCATCCACGGCCTCCGCCACCAGCGGCTCGTGGGTTCATGCATCATCGCTGGTGAAGAGAAAAATTATATGAATCTTGGACTGCTTCTAATCCATTTTCTTCTTGTGCTAACAGTAAGAGTCACCATCACCTGCTAAAGAGGAAATCAACACAAACAATTTGATTTATTTCTCTTTACAAATTTTCTATCATTTTGATAAATGAATATGGGCTGACTGATGAAGATCCAAGGACTGGCAGCGGAGATTGAGATCTGGTAGTGGTTTGTGTCGGTTCTGTGGGATGGGTCATGGTGCTATAGGGTTGTCTCAGGTAAATAGGAGAACAAGACACCGGTTGCTCTAATGGTGCTGATGTGGAAGGAGCTCACTGTTTGGAAATTGTTGCTATTGCAATGGCTCTCAACCATGACTAATGAAGAAGCTTCTGCTATTGATGGTGTTTGTGCCTGCTAGTTGGTCTTTGAAGCTATCAGCGATGGCTTGTTGGTTTTTGAAGTTGTCGATGATGGCTAGTCAGTTTTATAAAGTTGGTTCATGGTGGATTTGAGGTAAGATAGTCGTGATTTTGGTGGTAGTTAAATGTCAACTAAAGGAGAAGGGGTGGAAACATTGGTGATGGATGACTAGATGGTCAATATCGCTACGTGGGTGGTGGTCACAGTAGAAAGAGGAAGTATTCGTTGGTGTTTGCAACTAGGTTTTGGTTAGAGAGAGGAAGACGACGATGCTGTTATTTTTGGCCAAAGAAAAAGAAGAACCAATGAGGGGGGACTAGGGGTCTTTTGTGTGAGGGATTTGGAGAGAGTATGAGCTGAAGAAAGTTTTTTTTATGTATTTTTTTTTAGTTTTTTTTATCCTTTCTCATAAACATTCCCCTTGTTTTGTGTGTGTATAACCACCTATTTATATGTAAAATTTTTTATCTTCTTCCCCTTAATTGCTTGGTCTCCAAGCATTCTAAATTTTCTTTGATCCCCCATTTTCTTTCTTTTCACTTTGGTCCCTTATTTTTTTATTTTTTTGTTTTCAATTTTTTTTTTAAAAAAAGGCACCATCAATGTTAACTAAAAAAATGCATTAACAAATGAAAGTGTTGAAAGTAGATTTTTTTTAAAAAAATATTAAATTCTTTGGAAAAGAAGCTAAAACTGATGCAAATACATCAAAAACATATTTTTTGGGTTTTTTTAATCTTTTTTATTTGTTGGTTTTCTTTAAGAAAAAAAAGAGGGTTAAAAATTGGGTAGCAGATGAGGGGAGAATATAAACCTCTGTATAAACATAGTATCGAAGCAATAAGACCTTGATGAGTAATGAAAACTTGAGATGAAAAGAAATAAGTAAATGATGAAAATAATAATAAATATGGTGTGTAATGGTGGGGATGACCTCTATAAATAAACTTAAGGATATTATTAAAGTTAAAATAGGGATTATGAATTTTTAATTAGTATATATAACATTAGCGAAACCGTTAATAAGTTTCGATAGATAGAAGAATTATGAAAATTTAATATATCTATGAAATTTTCTTTTGTGTGTGCGCACACACATTTTAAGATAAAAATTGAACATAAATTGACCCAAATGAAAAAAAGGGTTAATTTAGGAGCAATAATAAGAGGAAGAGGAAAATAAAAGAAAAGAAATATTTTGATCAGCCAAAGAGGGACCAAAAAGTAAAATTTAAAAGAACAATTAGATAATTAGAAGAGATAAAAGAGGAAATAGGGACCAAGAGGAAATAAAGAGAATTTGAGGCAAGAGTGTAATAAAGCTAAATAAGAGCATTTAAATTGCTAAAGGCTTCTCATAGAAGCCATTTTCTCCATTCATGGCCGGCCAAGAAGAAGTTAGAGAGAAAATGGAAATATGACAAACATTGTTGCGAAGCTAATCGCATTGTCTTCCACCGTCAGATCGATCACTTTTGGCTATGGTGTTCTACTCAACCTCATCTACAATCTGACCATTGGGTATTCCCATATCAAATTTCATTTTGAAGTAACAGTAAAAAAAGTGAAATTGTACAAAACTGAGAGTTCTTGCTTCAGAACAATCAACTTCAGTAAAAAGATTACTGCCAAATTTTACCGTTAGATTGCTGCCAAACTTGGAAGAGAGGTTAAAAAGATCAGGATATTACTTATGAATGGTGGAGATCTAAAACTTGCTAGAATCATCGCTAAGCCACCAATAATAGTGGTGCGTAAGGCACACTCATGAGTGAATAGTGCAGCGCATTATCTCAGCAACAAAATTATAATTTCATAAGTCTTAACCAGGGTAGAACAATAATTTTACCTAGACCGTGGGAATTTCAATAATTTCTCAAGTCCAAATATTAATTTAATTTAATTTTACTTGTATTTGTAATTAAAAATAATTATACTTGTATATGTATTTGTGGATATTTGATTGAATGAAGTGTTCATGGCATGTGGTAGCGTACTAAACTCGGGGGTTCTAAGACTCTAGGTAATTTATAAAGAAACAAGGATTGTATTAATGTTCCATGATGGAAATTTAAGGATGAGATTGTGATTTGATTTTTGAGGATTATCCTAGATTATGTTTTACTCCAAATTCATTAAAATAAAATAACTAAATTTATTTTAAATTTGTTTTTGAATGAGATCATTGCATTTTTTATATATTAGTAGGCTCTCTTTTTGCTATGTCCCTCATGATTTGTTTTCTTTAAATTTAATCAAAATTAATTATGATTTAATAGATAATATTTTATTAGAGATGTTATTTAATTAGATAATCAATTTAATTGGGTCAAACTTCAGTTAGTGTTAGTAATGTTTTAGCATTTTTTTAACATATATAATTTTAATTTATTTTATTAAATACACAAATGATTGTTTTGGTTTACAATTACATTTTTTTCTTGATGATATAAAAAACATTGCCAATGCTTGTATTTTAAAAAAAAAGTTTACAAGAAACATTTTGTTTGAGCCACTTAGTAGCACGAGCATAGGACTGGTAGAGAACTAAACACGTCCATACTGTGTGTGAATAACAAAACCCAAGTTCAAACTTGAAGAAAGTTTTTGAGAGAGGTTGAATGTGGATGAGTTATAATTGAGGTTATAAATGCCATTAAGAAAAAAACAATTAATAGCATAAAATTCTTCGTTTATGTGCACTCTTATTATGAAGAAGTGGTAAAGGAGTTTTTATACTTCTTAATAAATACTTTTGGGTACTTGTTTGCAAAACCCTTTACTTTTCAAATATTGTTTTTGTCTTCTTGTTCATTAAAGAAGGAAGTTGAATTTGGTCTTTCGATAGCGGGTTTCTTCTAACAATGAAGGAATATGTTTTGGTTCTCATCTTTTCTAGAATCACACTATTAATTTAATTCTAAGAACCTTTCCAGCTTAATGATTTTTTCTTCTAAACTATTAATTAATTTAATTATTTCTATTAACACCTTGTCACTTATCATTTCAATTGTTGAAGAATTTTTATGAAGATTTTTACAATTAACCTTAATATATATTATTTTAATATGGATGTCTAAGTGCCTTTTTACACCTCTTCATTATTGTGTTTATTCATCATTATCAAGTTCATTTGAATCTTTCTAAGTTCATTTGAATCTACATCTTCTTATGACCTTTGAGCTTACAAGTATGTATGTACATGTGCATATAAATAGAAGCATTTGTTGAAAGGATTGTATACACATATATAACTACAAATTCATACGAAATAAAAGTGCTCTCTCTTCACCCCCCCTAATTTCTATTGTTCTTATATATTCTATTACTCTTTATTAATTATATTGTTTTATCATTTTATGCTTCTTGATACATAGTTTTATAATATGCTATCAGCACAAATTGCTCCTCATTTTTATCTTGAAACGGACAATCATATTTGGTAAGAAGTAGAAGCACAAATTTCTCCTCGTTTTTATCTTGAAGCAGATAATCATATTTTGTTTGTTGATAAGAAGTAGAAGTAACAATGACAAACCTTGCTAAACTTTAGTTTGTGACACTTGATATTATGGGCAAAAATTATTTTTCATAGATCTTTGATGCCGAAATTCACCTGAATGTCAAAGGTCTTGGAGACGCTATTAAATATGATAATGAAGCATTTGGTCAAAACAAGACAAAAGCCATGATTTTCTTACGTCGTCATCTCCATGAGGAGTTGAAGATAGAGTATCTCAAAATAAAAAAAATCCCCTTATTCTTTGGTAAATTTTGAAAGAAAGATATGACCATCAAAAAACAATAAGTGAATACATTTACGATTACAGGATTTTAAATCAGTAAGTGAATATAATGTTTAATATCATTTCTAAATTGAAACTATGTGGAGACAATATCACTGATGATGATATGTTAGAAAAAAAACATTCTCTATATTTTATGCCTCAAATATGCTCCTGCAGCAACAATATAGAGAACGAGGTTTTAAGAAATATTGTGAATTGATTTCACGTCTCCTTATGGCTAAACAAAATAATGAGCTTTTAATGAAAAGTCATGAATCATGACTAATTGGTTCAACTCCATTCCCTGAAGTGAAGGCTATGAGATATAATAATAATTATGGTTGTTGTTGTAATAGAGGTCGAGGACTTGGCCATGAGAGAAGACAGATTAATTACCGCAACTATAGTGATTGTAATTCATCAAATTCTTACAAACCCTCACAGAACAAGGAGAAACAAGAAAGGATATTGGTCTTGTACCTGTTATATGGCCAATCATCTTGTTGATTTATATTAGTCCTCATTGAAAAGAAAGAAGAAGAACATAGAAATAAAATTTTCTCACCCACAAGAAGAAAATATAGATTCACGTCATGTTGTAAATAAACCCAATATTAATGGTGAAGATATATGCTTAGCAGATAGTGCAACAATACATACCATTCTCAGGCATAAGTAATATTTTTCAAATATAAGAATGATGAAAGCAAAAGTGAATACCATATCAGGTTCAACAGACTTGATTGAAGGCTCCGAAAGAGCTAATATAATGTTTTCTAATGAAACAAGATTTATTATTGATAATGCTTTGTTCTCTACTAAATCAAGGAAAAATCTACTAAGTTTTAAAGATATACGACTTAACGTGTAAACCCCGAGAAAAAAAATAAAGGTTACTTAAATTGCAAACTAACTACATAGGAAATAAAAAGTGAAGAAATTCATGCATAGAGTTAAATAAAAACAGGAACCTGTTTATCAGTGAACATGAAACTGTTGTTTTAACCCGGATATAGAGAGATGTTACATAACAGGTACCATATTGAGATTGCCAATGACAATGGTATATAATATCTTTACATCGTATCAAATATCTCTTCAAGTTTTAGCTTCAGGTTTGTACTTGACACGATCAAATAGTTGATGTCTTATCCCAAGTGCAGGAGTATCACAGTAATAAATAACCTGGTAAGACCGGGGTCGAACCACAGGGAGGTGAACTATATAAATTATAATAATAATAATAACAACAATAACAATAAGAATAATAAGAACAACAACAACAACAACAACAACAACAACAACAACAATAACAACAATGATGATGATTTAAAAAGGACTTTGAGATATAAGATTATTAAAGAAGATTAAACAATGATAAAACAAATATCAAGGTTAAAGGGTTCACTAATAGTATTAGAGATAAGTAAAATATAAACTCTTTATAAATTATCAACATGATCATATTAGTCATCTTATTTACATAATACCATACTTACAAATTTTATCAAGCATTCATGATGCTAACTTATGTTGACAACAAATCAAGTTCCTCTCATAATAACGATGTCGGCCGAAAACTTTGAAGGATCAAGTATTTGATGTACCAAGTGTTATACAATACAAATCTAGATTAACCATTTAACAAGCAAGGTATTAAGGATTGATAAGATAAAAAAGACAAGACATGTTAATAGCAAATTGTTTAGGATTTAAGCATTGAAGTCCATGTTGAGTTCATATTATACATATTCTAACACCATTAGTGAAACCTTGTCACCTTGACATAATTAACTTAGCTAGACATAATAAAGAAGAAGAACATAAATAAACAAGATAAGAATATAGTTAACTAAGTATAGTAAAGGAAATGAAAAGCATAAACAAGAGATTAATGAAAATAAAACTTAAGCATTACAACAATAAAGAGAGAACAAGAACATGATCTTGATCTTAGAACCAAGATTGCTAAATGAATGGCAAATGCCTCCTTTTATAGGCTAAAATTCAGAACTATTCATTTGTCAATTGATTATTGATATAGTGGCCAACTATTGATTTAGTGGACTTGGTGGACAACAACACTCAAGCACTTTGGCTGGATGAAATGACATTGATCCATTCAGAATTTGGCAACGTTTTCTTCATGAAAGTTGTTGGCAATCATCTTATCTTTCCACCCATAAAATTTCAGAGCCTTTGGATCACTAGAGATCAAGATATGGCTAAAATACTGAGTAGTGCTGTTGGTGGACGTGGTGGATAGACCTCAAGCTCTTGTCTGGACAAAATGTCATTGTTACCATCAGAATTTGAGCAAATCTTCTCATGAAAGTTGTTGGAAATTGTCTTTTCCTTCCACCCACCAAAATTCACGTCATTTGGCCTTCTAGAACTCCAGATATGGGTAAAATTCTAAGCAGTGTTTGGGCTGGATTACAGGACAGATTCTGACTTCTCTTTTGTGGCCAAACTTTGAATTTGAAAACGGCAGATTTAGGTCTTACACTATTCATGAACATTGTAGGTCTATTTCTTAGCTTTCCATCTATATAAATTAAGCTGAAATCCAAGATCTACATCTCCAAATATGACCCAATAACTGAACAGTGTTCTAATTTGAATTGAATCGGCATCTCCTTTCTAAGCTTAGCCGTTTCTTTATCCTTTCACTTTCAATAGTTAATCACATCAATCAATCAATCCTTTGAATTGTGAGATATGCCTGCATTTAAAATGAACATTTACCATAAATTAAAGCTATCTTATATTATCAGATCTATTATTATAAAACATGCTCTAGTTAATGAGTTATTGATACTTCAAGTGCAAAATGATGATATAAAACCTTGATAAAAATGCACTTTTAAGTACTAATCAGTACTACTCAAGTATTAGTACAATCGAAGTCAATGCAATAATGAACCAGAAGTTCAATGAACCAAATAAACCAAATAATTTTATTATTTGGCATGATCGGTTGGGCCATTCTGGATCAATAATGATGCGAATCATTATCAAGAATATGATCATCTATTAAAGAACCAAAAGATTCTTCAATTCAAGGAATTCTCATGTGCTGCTTGTTCTCAAGGCAAATTAGTCATTAGAACATCACTAGCTAAAGTTGGGACTGAATCCCCAAGATTTCTAGAACGTATTCAAAGTGATATTAGTGGGCCCATTCACCCACCACATGGACCATTTAAATGCTTTATAGTTTTAGTAGATGTATATATAAGATGGTCACATGTGTGTTTATTATCAACTCGCAACCTTGCGTTTACGGGATTACTTGCTCAAATTATTAGATTATAAGCACAATTTCTAGATTATATAATCAAGACTATTCTTCTTGACAATACTAGTGAATTCACATCCCAAGCATTTAATAATTATTGCATGTCACTTGGGAAAACATTAAGCATCCTATTGCCCATGTTCATACTCAGAATGGTCTTATTGAATCACTTATTAAACACCTTCAGTTAATTGCAAGACCACTATTTATGAGAACAAAACTTCATATCCTTGCTTGGGGGGCACGTTGTTTTACATATAGTAGAACTTATACACATTAGGCTAATAACGTATTATAAATTCTCTCAATTACAATTGGTTTTAGGTCATAAGCCAAACATTTTCCATCTAAGAATATTTGATTGCGCGATATATGTTCTAATGTATCCACCACAATGTATAAAGATAGGTCCTTAAAAGAGGTTGAGAATATATATTAGGTTTGAGTCCCCTTTAGTAATTAAATATCTTGAGCCCTTAACAGGTGATTCATTTACGACACGATTTATCGATTGTCACTTTGATAAGACTATATTTCTAGCATTAGGGGGAGAAATTAAACAGCTGGATAAAGATATTACATGTAATGCATTGTTATTATTGAATTTTGATCCTCATACAAAACAATATGAACAAGAAGTTCAAAAGATACTTCATTTGCAAGACATTACAAATCAACTATTGAATCCATTCACTGACTAAAAAAGAGTAACCAAATCTCATATACTAGCTGTAAATGCTCCAGCCCAAATTGAAGTTCCAGCATGACAATCCACTAAAATTATAGCAAATGAGTTTATAGCACGCCATAAGCGTGGTAGACCAACTAGTTCAAAGGATAAAAATCCTTAGAAAAAGAGAGCAAATAATTAGATTGGCATTATCGAGAAAGAAAATATTCATGAGAAGATAGACATAACTGACCATAAAACCTTAGAAGAGGTTCAGGTACCTGAAAACAATAAAAATAAGGAGATCTCGATAAGTTATGTCTCTACAAATAAAAGATAGAACTAAAATGAAATAATTATCAACAATATCTTTTCATATAATATATCGCTTGATATCATTAATGAAAATGAGGATCTTGAACCTAAATTTGTTGAAGAATATCAAAACAGAAATGACTGGCCAAAATGGAAAGAAGCAATCTAGACAGAATTAAATTCATTTGCTAAACGTGAAGTTTTTGGACCTGTAGTCCAGACACCTGAAGGTGTAAAGGTAGTTGGATACAAATGGGTATTTGTGTGAAAAAGAAATGAGAAAAATAAAATCGTAAAATATAAAGCATGACTTGTGGCACAAGGGTTTTCGCAAAGACTTGACATTGATTATAATGAAACATATTCTTCTATAGTAGATGTAATTACATTTCAGTATCTCATTAGCTTTGCAACTCATGAAAGGCTAGATACATGTCTGATGGATGTAGTCACCGCCTATTTATATGGGTTAATTGATAATGATATTTATATGAAAATGCCTAAAGCATATAATTCAAATTCCCAAAAGGTTTACTCAATCAAGTTACAAAGGTCCTTATATGGGTTAAAGCAATCAGGATGCATGAGATATAATCATTTTAGTGAATATTTATTGAGAGAAGGGTAAGATAATGATCTTATATGCCCATGTGTTTTTATAAAGAAGTCAGAATCTGATTTCATTATTATTGCTATCTATGTTGATGATTTAAATATTATTAGAACTCATGGAGAGATACCAAAGATAGTAAATTATTTAAAGAAAGAGTTTGAGATGAAAGATTTGGGAAAATGTTTTTTTTATCTCGACCTACAGATCGAGCATTTAGCAGATGGAATTCTCATTCATCAGTCAACTTACATAAAAAATGTCATTAAGAGATTTTATATAGATAAATCACACTCAATGAGTACACTAATGGTTGTCCGGCCACTTGATGTGAAAAAAAACCCTTTTAGACCTCATGAGGATAACAAAAAATTACTTGGTCCTAAAGTACCATACCTTAGTGCAATTGGTGCGCTAATATATCTTGTTAATAATATGCAACCTGATATAACATTCTCTGTGAACTTGCTAGCAAGATATAGTTCTTCTCCTACCCAGAGACATTGGAATGGAATTAAACACATTTCGTTATCTATGAGGAAATATGGTTGTGGGCTTATTTTATTCAAATGATGCTATGTAGGATTTTTATTTGATCTATATAAAGATCGATCTCAAACAGGTTATCTCTTTATGTGTGGTAATTCTATTATATCATGGAGATTTATAAAGCAAATATTAGTTGTCACTTCATCTAATCATGTTGAAATACTTGCAATGCATGAAGCCAGTCGTGAATGTGTGTGGTTGAGATCAATGATCAATATATTCGTGGAACATATGGTTTATAAGCAAAGGAACTCCAACCATACTATATAAAGACAATATTATATACATAGCTCAATGAAAAGGAGAATACATCAAAGGAGATAGGACAAAGCAGATCTCATTGAAATTCTTCTTAACACATGACTTTGAAAAGTGTGGTAACATTGATGTTCAACAAATTTGCTCGAAAGATAATCTAGTAGATTTGTTCACTAAAGCATTACCAACTACAACGTTTGAAGGATTGCAGCACAATATTGGAATGAGACAACTTAAAGATTTGAGATGATATATTTATGAAAAGGAGTTAACACGCACTGCACTTTTTTTTCCTTAGCCTAGGTTTTGTCCCATTGGATTTTCCTAACAAGGTTTTTAATAAGTTAATTATCAATGCATAAGGTTGTACAAGACATCCAAAAGGGAATGTGTTATAAAATCATAAATTATATATGGATGTCTAGATGCCTTCCTATACCTCTTTATTATTATGTTCATTCATTATCAATGAGTTCATTTGAATCTACATCTTTTTATAACCTTTGAGCTTACAAATATTTATGTACATGTGCTTATAAATAGAAGCATCGTTGAGAGGATTGTATATACACATATAACTACAAATTCATACGAAATAAAAATATTTTCTCTTTATCTCCTAATCTCTATTGTTCTTATATATTCCATTTATTATTTATTAACTATATTGTTTTATTATTACATGCTTATTAATACGTAGTTTTATAATACATATTGAATTGTTACATTGTCATATAAAATTATATATCTTCAAACATTTAGTCATAAACGGAGCACTGAAACCATCCGTTATAGGAGTATTTCATACTCGAAAAGGTATTAACAACAAATAAATCATCAAATCAGATAATTGATAATAAGACGAACAGAGAGAAAACAACAAATGAAATGATGAGAGTGGGTTGATGGAAGGTGTGTCTTCTGGGTTCGGGTGCTGTTTTACGATAGAAATGACTTGGAAGATGCCAAAAAGGATGATGGGAAGCAATCATTTTTCTCGTTTTAGGGTTGAGTCTCCTCCACGTCATATCACCAGCATGCAACACAACAAATCTTAAAACGTCGGTTTGAGGGGGGGAACGTTATTTTGTGATGATGACATGTCTGATTAGTTATATGCCGCGTAAGCCTTAGAGAGAGAGATTCCCTTCTGCTTCTTCTTCTTCCTCCTTTCACACCTCCATTGCCGTTTGTTGAAGGAAGGCCAATCCAATATTATAGATTGATTGATCGGACAAGATCAGCAGTTTGATGAATCTATATTCGGTGGTGTTGCTCGCCTCTAGGCTCCAGCCAATAACATGTTTCACGATCATTCAACTGTTCTCAGAAGAGGAAAAACAAAATGTTGTGTAATTACCTAAAAAGGCACAAAATATTAGATATAGTCCCAAAGTCACATTTAACAATTTATTTATTTATTTATTAGAAACACATTTAACTATTTAAGTGTACATAAATAAATAAATAGCTAGCTAGCATCGTTCTCATGTATATCACAAATATTGATTTTGTGGTTGTTTTGATACGCAGCATGGCCCCGCATCGGTTAATCAAGACACCCCATGGAAGTAGTTGGCCTGAGCTGGGTCTCAGCTAACTAAGGGTTATATTATATATAAGACATATATATTTTTGAGGAAGGAGGGAGGAGTAATGTACGTACCATTATGTAATTTCTAGCCAGATCGACTGTCTCAGTATTTAGGTAGGGTTGGTCATGGGCTTCTCGCAGGTTATAGTGAGTTGTCATTTGACAGTTAACACAGCACAAGCAGTTCGAACAAAAAGTTCTCGCCTAGTGGAGTCCTTCACGTTAATCACGCAACTTCATGCTCACCACTTTTTTTCCAAAACACGCCCCCTCCCCCCCCGGCCCATGCATACATAAAAATTAGATACGTATGAACTATACTAGCTTTAGAAAAAAAAAAAAAACCATAAAAATGATTGCCTGGCTAGTGTGTACAACGAATAAGTTTTAAGGTATTAATTAGAATGTTAATTGCCTTTATTATATTATTTTAAAGATAAAATAATATACTTTTAGGATACAACAAAACCTTAAATTTATATATAATAATTTTATTAAAAACTTTATGATAAATATAAATAAATAGTTTGTAGAGACCATTGTATCTATAGAGTTTAAAGGCATACTTTTTAGACCAATATTTCTGTAAAATTTAAAGACACACATTTTCAGATCAATATATTTATAGAATTCAAAAGGCAACTCCTCATTCTAATTAATTGAACAACTTAGCAGAAAGTGTCATGCATAATTAATTAAATTAAATTAATTAATTCTGAAAAAAAAACTATTTATGTTACATAACATCGAATGTCAAGTTCTTAAGTGCTAAGTGCTATTATATAAATATATCTTAATTTTGGTTTTTTTTCAAAATCCTCCTTCCAACATTCAAATCTATTAATTTGATATTATAAGATACAACAAAATCTCTTACATTTCTAATATAGTATAAAATTCTTTTAAACTACATCATATACAAGCTATATTTTATAATACGAAGAAGTGGTAATAAAAAGCAACAAGATGTTAAAAGATATGGGGGCTACTATTTTTATTTTTTTTACATTAGAATTCTTTATCTTTAAAAACCTATGAAATTATGAAGAAGTTAGTTGTTACTTTATTTATACATGCACATATGTAATCTTTATATTTAACTTCAAATGTTATTTAAAAGGAGTGCCTAATGCTAATATTTGTTTAACCTTCTAATGAAATGTGGATCTTTTTACCAAACTAGCACAATTTGGGAAAAGATTTTAGGATGTAGCACATGATAGAAAAGTGTTGGGAAATAACACACTTTTACTCAATCATTAATGAGAATCATGGTTTTATTAATAAATCGCTATTGTCATTAATGTCTGTATTAAACAATCGCTAATGATAATAGCGGTTCTTTAATATACAAACACTAATGTGAATAGCAGTAATAAAATACATGGCGCCCAGAAGAACTTATTTCCAGTCGTGTTATCACAATATAATTTTAGCCGAAACCCAATCCTAAATTTTACACAAAACAAAGTCTAAACCACCACACCTGAAGCTCAAACAAAACCATAAATTACCAAACCGCAAATCCATAATTGAGAGTGCAATATTTTAACATGATCATTTGTATTTGTTAATTATAATTCAAAATTAATAATTGCTATTTTTAAACATTGTTTTTATTTATTAATTATAAAGATAATTGACAATAACAATGACAATAACAAAACATAACAATATGCATTTTTTAACTTGTAAATGAATGATTTAAAATTTTAAACAATATGTTCATGATATTCACATGTTAATCTAAAATAAGTATAAAAATGCATAATATGTAAGACAACATTAAATTCAACATGATAATTAGCTTAATTTTTTTTACAAAAGTAATAATAATAAAAATAATTTTAAAATAAAAAATAACACATCATAATTATATACAACATAATAATACATCCAAGCTAATCTCAACAAGCTCAAAAAAATATGAGGGACACAATTGATATCAATAAGTCTATGACCATTGTGTATATAACAAGAGCAACTGTCATATAATCTTCTAAATAAAAATTCCACATAACCTATTGAAACATCAACAATGTAATTATTTTTTATTATTTACATCAACATAAAATTTTTAAATCAACACAAATAATTATTTCTCATCATTTACCAACATTAACCTTTGCAATTATTTCCCAATATTAATCAATATAAAAAAAAATTCAACATCAACATAAGCAATTATTTCTCATATGAAAAGTATATTGTCAAATATATAAAGTATGTATACTCTAACATACTTGCACAACAAAACATTGAATTCAAATCAAATATAGATAAATAAATATGTCAATTAAACTATTAGTATGCATTAACATACATTGTAGGAGGCTGATTTTGTTTAGGGTTTCTCAGTTCTTAGAGTTTTTTTTTTCTATAGGAATGGTGGTTATTATATATTAACCGCAATTCTGAATTACAGTTGTATTATGTAATCATTATTCTAAAATAAAATTTATATATATTAAAAATACAATTGAAAATAGTTATTCTTTTTCAACTATATTATTCCTCAAAAACTTTTTAAAACTGTGTAATTCTTCTAAAAATTGGTATCTCATAGAGTGAGATGGAAAGGCAATCAAAGAAAAAGCAAAGCTTTCATTCTCATTAGTAAAAAACAGAACAGAATCACAGTGAGAGATGATCGGTACGCGCCATGGTGGCTGCAGCAGCAATTGGCACAAAGGGCTCACTCCCCAAGACCGTAGCTAAAAAGCTACGCAAAACATTTTTGTATGCAAAAGAAACGAACACTAAGCTAGCTATAGGTGCCATCTCTCTCCATTTGTTGATAGTCTTTCATTTAGCCATGTTTGTTTCCCGGAACTTTCCAACTTTCGAACCACCACTTTTTCAGACACCCCAAGTCGCTCCACACTGCAACTAATTATTATGCGGAGCCCTATACCCTCAGAGAGAAAGACAGAGAAAGTGAGAGATCAGATAAAGCAAAGCAGCTGGCTATATAAGCGAGGACCCACGCAGATCGAGAAGACCTTACTTACCCAGCTACTGATACTGTGGTGCTGGCGTCGTTTGCTCATTAGCTGAGGTGCCTGACACTCAGATCTCCTGAGACAGAAAGAGCAATGGACACACTGAGACAGTGAGAGTTGTAGATAATGACTCGAACATAAAACAAAATCAAAGATATGGCATGAAGTCCCCATTCAATAACAGTACAAAATTCATCGCAGATCCCAAAGATATTGAGATGATAGAAAGGATCCAAACATAACTGTTGAAGAAAAAGGTTGCAGTGACTTGCTAGCTTATGGAGCACCTGTTTACCATGACCATAAGGCTACCATGGGCAATATGTAGCTCGATGGATACCAAGCTAGCACCTCCGATATATTCACACGAATAGACGATCATGCAGTGTAAAATTAAATGCCATCCATTCTGGTTCATATATATATATATATATATATATATATCTGCGTGTGAGAAAGAACGCTGAACATCCACCGCTTTCTTTTTGGTCTGAAACCATCCTTTTATTTCTAGCATTAACAACAGTAGTCTTGCATCTTTATGGTAAATATGCAAAAGGGATATATACATCTAATAACAAAGAGAAATATTATCAGCACCATTTGTAGAAACAGCAAGCCCTAAATTATATTAACAATACAAAAGAACAAAAAGAAAATCACAAGAAAGAGATAAATAGTCTAATTTTTTCCCAACTTTTACAAGTTGATCAGAACCCAAGAAACCAAGAACAAGTTGATAAAAAACTTCCAAATTAGGATTTAGATAGTATTCTCATTTTTCCTATTTGTTTCATTAATTTCTAACTCTTGATGCTTTCTTGTCTAGGGCAAAGCACTATACTGATTCAAATCACCCCATTCTTGAACCCCATTCCAATTGCCTGTGTTGTCATTATTGCCATTGTTGCTCCTATTTGTTGGCGTGGCAGTCAATTGATCATATGAATTCCCAAAGAACCACTCAGTTGCTGGATCACCACTAGTTGCACCATCTTTTCTTGAATTACCAGCAGCACATACTTGTGGTTTTGAAATTTCAAGATTTTCTAACATAATAGGTTGTAGTTTCTGGACATGGTTCTCAATAGGGGCTGTAGAAACAGTACTGTCATCTCTATGATTTTTTCCTGTACCAAATAGCATAGCCAATCTCTGTTGCTGCAACTTCCAGTGTAAATCTTGGTTTATACAACTCAGAGATTCAATTGAAGACGCGAGATTAGTGTTGACATTCACTGATGCGCCACCGATATTCTCTTGAATTGCTCCACAAAACCCACTACTAACCGAAGTAAGCGGATAACTAAACCCCATTAAGGAACCAGAACCAGCAGTGGAACTAACAGATGGATCAAGTCTGAAACGAGGACTAGTAACAGTAACTGCAGCTTCAGAAGTTGCTGAAATATCCCCAAATGAAGGGAAATGGTTATATATGCCATTTGGTGAAAGGTTTAGCGGAGGAAATGATAGCCCACCGAGATTAAATTTCATGGCCGGGGAGAGTCCATGAAAGAAGTTGAATCCACCGATCTCTGAGGAGCCACTGGAGTCACTTGAGAGCCCTGAAGATGACTTTATCTTCTTGTTTTTTCTACAGCCACCGCCGAAGGGAACGTTGCGCAAGGCTCCTCCTTTGGTCCAGTACCTTCTACATGTCTTGCAAAAATGCCTAGGCTGTGTTAAACTGTAATTGTTATAGTAGCAGAATTTTGTATTGGGCGAGTCACATCTTGGACACTTCAAAGCTTCCTCTTGTGGTCTTGTCGTTGTTGTTTTTCGGTTACTAGTAGTGATTTGGTTGTCGTCTATGGGGGCTTGTTTTGCCTGAAGATTATCTGGGGCCATCATGGACGGAAAGAATGTGAGAAAAAATAGTGGATGTGTAGGAATTAGCTTGGTTGTGTATGTGATGGATTCCTCAATTTCTTTTTGCAGAGACAAAGATATGTACTCAATTGAATGATTTCATGGATGGGATGGAGAGATGTGCTAGGGGATGTTGATGGGGTCTTGTGATATTCATCAAGACAAAGAGTTATGTTTCGGAAAAGTAAACTTTGTAGTATAAATAGCTGGGTTTTAGAGTTTAGATCTGGTGGAACAAATAAAGTTCTCTCAGTCTGTGTGTGACAGTGTGTGTATGGGAAAGAGAGCAGATTTTAGGTGTATTCGGGAGTGCTGATGTTGTTTTAAGTGTTTTTTTTTTATATAAATATATTATTAAAATAATATATTTTTAAATTTTTTAAAATTTATTTTCAATATTAGTATATTAAAATAATTTGAAAATATATATAAAAATAATTTTAAATAAAAAAATAAAATTTTAACAAATATTTGTTTGGAATGTAAGTTTAACTAAATAAAAAGATTCGTGTGTGTGACTATAATATAAAATATTTAGATTTAGATTTTTTTAGATCTAAAAATTTTAAATTTAATTTTTCATTTTTGTTGTTTAAAAATAAAAATTTTTATTAGACTTTTGGTTATAAATGAGGGGAGTGGTCAAAAATGTTTTAATATAAATAAAAATATTTTTTTTATTGATGAGAATTTGACAAAGCCAAGGTTGAAGATCCACATAGATAATGCAATGTTTTTTTTTGGTCAAATGACTAGCTTTGAAAAAAAAGAATTTTTTTTTTAATGTAGTATAGCAGGAATTAAATTTTAAAAAAATAGTATAGTAGAAAACTTGAGAAAATAATATTGTTTAAAAAGTAACAGGTGTCACCTGTGACTTTACTCAATCTAAAGTCATTAGTAACACCTGCGATTCACGTCGAATTAAAATGCCAGAACCCTTTTAATTTGATAGTCTATCTCTCTTCTTACCTACATGATTTTGCTCAAATCCGACTAGCACACCCATACTTTGCTATCACCACCATTCACTTTCTACAATTTCAAGTATATTACACACTCCTCTATTAATTTTATTTTATTTTTTGCTAAATTTTTATGTTAGGGTTTATGGTTAGGTTTCTCCACTACTAAAAAATTAACAAATACAAACAAAAACACAGATGAAATTTTTTCGTTGATATATTACGATGACCTTTATCGATAGAATTTTACATCCCTGTATCCTTAGGTAAACAACAATAGAAAACTTTTCTCAGTATATACTAAAGGAATTGCAGTGGAAAAATAAAAAATGAAAAAAAAGCCAAAAAATACGATGACATGTAACTTTTACAGACAATATTACCAATGAAATTAACCCAACGGTAAAGTACATCTGTAAATATACCAACGAAAACATTTCCTCGCTATATATCGAGGGAATTACAAAAGGTATTATACTGGGATTCAAAAAGACAAATCGTATGGTGACGTGATAGTTTTACTCACATAATGACCAACATAATTACTAACAGAATAATTTTGTCAGTAATGTCACCAATGATATTTAATTTATGACTTGATGATCAACCCTCCCCCCTCCCCTTTCTCCTTCTTCCTTATGCATTTTTTTTTTTTTGCAACAAACAACCATCTCCCAATCTCTATATAATTTAACCTCCCACAACAATTTCAGCCACCACAATACTTATTTTATCAACATATATGTTTGATTCAAATTTTATTGAGGATTCTTCACTTTAAGCAAGCAAATCTACCATTTTTTATATGAACTCAATTTTAAAATGTTGATTTTTTTGCATATTTTTTGTAGCATATGTATTTTGTTTAGGTGTTTACTTGTTGTATAGTTTTTTATCATACAAATTTGTTGTATGGATTTCTTATTTGTACATATTAGGGGTTGTTTTAGATTTTGTAAGATTGTATTTGTTTGTAAATTGATGAAACTTATGTTGAATTTTTTACTTAGTTGTTTTGTGATGAAATAAATAATGGATTATTTAACGGTCCGTTTTATATTTTGTCAACTTTATTGCCAATTTGAAATTTTCGGTAAATATATAGAAATTAAAATTTATGTAGATAATTGATAATGAATTAAGAGTATTATTAAAATAGATAGAATAAGTTTAATCTAAATCAATATTTTTGCAAATTGCTTAGTTAACGTAGTTAATTAATACATGTTGTCATCGTTATTTTATATAGGTTTGATATAAATAATGGATGATCATTCATAAATATATAGAGATTCACCCCAAGGGTTGTAGATGATAGATTATTATAGGATGACTGCACAAATCACAATAAATTATCAGTCGTTGCACAAGTGTTCACCATGAAATCAGATCATGGGTTGAGTGAGGCCGGTTATGAAAAAAAGTTTGAATGAATGAGAAAAATTTTACCTGAAGGGAACAAACTAAAAGAGAACTTATATGGTGTTAAGTCCATGATGAAACCTCTCGGTATAGGATACTAGAAAATTGATATGTGTCTAAAATTCTACATGTTGTACTACCTTGAAAAAACATAGTTGGCCAAATACAAAACATATGGGTATTCTCATTATAAACCCATGATTGATAGAGGAAGAACTCTTGTCACACACAAAAAACTTGACACTTTTCAATTACACTTAAACTACAAAGGTTATTCATGTCACCAAACACTGCTGAGCGGCACCAATCACATGATGTGGTAGATGGAGTGATGGTGTACCCTTCTGATAGTGAAGTGTAGAAACACTTTAACAGTGTGCATCCTCAGTTTTTATTGGAGACAAAGAACATGTGTCTTGGGTTATGTACAAATAGATTCAATCCATTTAGATCATTTGCTGCTCTTTATTCTTGTTGGTTGGTGATACTCACAGTTTACAACTTGCTACCAGAGATGTGTATAAGGCCGGAGTTCTTGGTTTTATCTACAATCATACTCGGTTCTAATAGTCCAGGTCAAAATATAAATGTTTTTATTCAACCATTAATTTATGAGTTAAAGCAGTTATGGTCATTTAGGGCTCTGACTTATGATGTATTGAGAAAACAATTTTTTTTTATGAAGGCAGCTTTAATGTAGACTATCAATGATTTTCAAACTTATGAAATGATTTCTGATTGGAGCATGTATAAAAAACTAGCATGTCAATACTATATGAAAAATAACAAGACATTTACGCTAACAATCTATGATAAAATATCTTTTTCTGACTGCCACTAGCGGTTCTTGCCAACATATCACAAGTTAAAAAAAACAAAACGAAGACTTCTTTTTTGGCTGATTTGAAAGGAATGTTGTATCACCACTTTTTTTATGGCAATTTGAATTCAATATTTGGGATGGCCACTAGAAAATATGTTGCAAATTTTAGAGCTCTACTTAAATAATAGACCTTGATGAGAAAACTCCTCTTGTAGTGATGTAATTCACTCAAGTCCTAAGTTACACTCAAAGGACCTTGAAAGCAACTTATATAGCTTGTCCCTCGAGTTTTGGTAGTGATGCACTATACCTAACATCGACACAAAAAATTAAGGATATAAAAGTTTGGTTGAGTATGACAGTTGTTCCATATTATTATAGAGAATCTAAAACAAGTGATGATGAAGATGACTATGATGTTAACACAATTGATGAAGATGAGTTAGTTGTTTCACAAAGTCAATTCATTAGATCTTTCTGTCATTCCTAAATTTAAGGGTATGAGTGGGTATGCCTAAATGATATACAATGATTGGGCTTTAAGTCATAGGAATTCGAGCTTAAGTATTGAATATGAGGTTGGAAGAATATTTTGAGACAAGTATGAATGTATTACTACAGTTATTCAATATAATACAAGGTAAAAGTTCAACCAAAACTTGTGTTTAGTTATATTCATGAACTAGCCTGTTAATGTTATTTGCATAAGAGATATTACCTGAGATTTAATTCATTTAAGATTTTGAAATTGAAAATGTCATACACAAGTTAAAATCCATTGGTTTTATAAAGTCATCGTCAAATTGACTTAAATTTCATTGCTAATATGATGTTGATAATTATAAAAAACCAATATAAGTATGCAAATTCCAATGTGAAAGATACTATATATAGATATTATGAGCATAATGTCTCGTATTACAAGGTATGGGTAGTTACATAGAAAATATTAGAGCATGGAAAGTCCTTTCAAATACTACCTAAAATTCTATTAGCTCTCAAAGAATCAAATTTAGGTACAATTATTGAATGGTATCATAAAATGGTTGATAACAATAAAGCTTTAAGAGAGTATTTTGCATTTGGAGCTTTAATTGATGAGTTTCAATACTATTGTCCTATGATTAATGCATAATTAGTCCTTTCAAATGTTGCCTAGAATTCTATTAACTCTGAAAGAATTGAATCCAAGTACAATTATTGAATGATATCATAAAATGGTTAATGGAAATAAAAAAATCTTTAGGAAATCATTTTGCATTTAAAGCTTCAATTAATAGGTTTTAATACGATAGTCCTCTGATTAGTATTGATAACATTCATCTTTAAATGAAGTACATGACAAAGTTGTTAATGCAATTATTTATGATACGAAATCATGGGGTTTACCCATTGTGTTATATTATGGTTGAATAAAAGACAAACAATAACTAAAGATAGGTTAATATCATATAGATATGTAACAATTAAGAATTCCATGACACATTTCCCAAGCTAGTTGGGTATTGTTGCTATTGTTCTGGGTAATTTATCAGTAACTTAAACCCAGGTTTAAAAATATTACCTTGAAGAATATGCTGTATAAGTTGTGTTGAGAACCTTTAAAATAGAAATTTGAAGAGGCAATGCTGAAGATTTCATAAGATGTGGTGTATTATGGCCTCTAAATATACTTGCTAAACTAATTTATTTTGTAGAAGAATTAAAAAGACATTTTCTAAGTGTATTTAATCTTGAGATTTGTTTATTTTAAGTTAAAACACTTTAGAACTAGTAGTCGAAGAGAGATGCGATAAATAGTTGACATGGTAGTCAAAAAGAGATGCAACAAATGGTTGACATGTAGGGAAAAAGTTGTAGTTATGGTAAATAACAACTATATCATCAACTATGTTCACACCTTATTGGATGTTGTTCCTTGCAAAATTTTACCATCAATGATTTATGGACCTTTTCTATTCTAACAAAATGTACAAAAATTCATATGCTCTATATTTTCAACCCTTACTTGACATACTGTTTGGCATGAATATACTAAACCAATGGTTATAAGGATGTCAAAGTATATGGAAAATGGAAAAGGGGTCAAAGAAGAACACTCATCTAAATAATGAGATGGATGCTACAGGGGGGCATACACAAAATAAATATAGCATACGTAGTGAAATTAGATCATAACAGGAAAACATTTCAAGCTTCATAATGCATGTGAATATTTACATTTGTTTTTCATTATTGCTCTAAGATTTTTGTTTTACATTTATATAAATTTACGTTCTACTTTGTCTCAATATTATCAACTTATTTTGACAAGTATGTAAGATAGACATTATGTGAACTAGAGGAGGCGCATTGACATCTACTAGAGGACACCAATAGGACTAGTTAACATTGTTTCTAGGTCGTAATAATATATCAATTTTGTGATTGTAGGATAAACATCATTCTACATATATTTAAAACTAACAAGTTGACTTCTATAAAATATAACATATTTGTCGCACATGGGTGCGCAGAATTGCAGTTTTAGGATCAAGAAGTCGCCACCAAATTATTTGGTTTAGAGTCACTAGAAAACCCGAGTGGACTGGTCTTATCTGAAATTCCAGGGTAAGTGATTGATTGTGGCTAGCGAAGATATTAGCACTTCTAGCACATTTTACTTAAGGTAAGCTATATTATGTGATCTAAATGTGATTTAAAGGTGTTGATCTGTCTATGGCTTAGGATGAAGATTTACGTTCATGAATAAATAAAGTATTTCAAATTAATTATGAACTTATATACCTAGGTAAATTCTTATAAAAAGAATCTATATAGGTGTCCTAACAAGGTTCACCTAACCTCAAAGGCAAAAATGTTTTACACAACTTATATATTGTGGTGAAAAATACTTCCAATTAAAACTAATGAATATCCAAAATAATTCTGACAATTTTCTAGTCAACTCCTGATATTTAAATATCAGCCTATTGGTAGATCTAATATTTATACAAAAATATTGACCATTAATTTTTAGGAATTAAAATCTTAAGGTAATTAAAATATTGGCTAAATCCTTAAGGAATTTTATAAATTTATTGTAAACTTCAAAAAACAAAATGCATATAAAGTTTATAAAAAAAAATGCTAATTGTTTTTTATAAGGCCGTGTTTGGAAAAAACTTATTTTTCTAATATTAAAACTATCAAAATAAACATAGGGGTGTTTATCAAATACATAAACCAAAAAACCTTTAGCATAAACATTTCCAACCAAAAAGAGTCTTAACTTTTGACCAAATTTTGACTTGACATGGTTAACCTAACCGAGTTGAACCAATCAGGTTGACCTAATTGGATTGACCTGAAATTTTTGGTCTGATAATAAACCGAACCAAAGACAATGATTTGACTTGAACACTAAACCAAAACTAAAACTTAAAATGAATCAAATAAAAAAAACACAAAACACAAGAATCTTTAAATAAAAACAAATCGAACACAGAAAAAACTCAAAAACAACTCAAGAACACGAATAACATCCTAGGTAAACCCAACAACATGGATCTAAAAAAAACCCGAATACAATCAAAACAAAGACATGGACATGTTGGAAATCATGCAAGGATCCCTAATTTAGCATCCATTCACTTCGATTAGCAAAGAATCAGCATAATTTTGTTAAAATAAGTTTCGGTTTAAATACAAAATTTTAGGATTAAAACCCTCAAAACTTTTTTTTAATGCAAATAAACTCTAGATTATTTATTAGTCAAGTTGCCCGAATGGTTTAATGTAAGGAACTGAACCAAAATTGGTCCAAAACATGGGGCAAAGACAATGTTCTTCCCAAGAACACCACCATGAACCCTGAAAAAAATACCCAGATATACCTAGTAATGTCAAACCCAAAAAATGGCCTTCTAGGCCTCTAAACACACTGTTTTTGATCCTCACAAATCACATTCTCAATACCAAGCATAGTTGAATAAAAAAAGAAAGAAACATCATCAAATCATCAAAATTATACAAGATAATCCAATTTAAAAAAATATCAAGTTTGAGCAACCTATATATTTATGCAATTTGGATTCAAAATTTGTTTTCTGAACATATATTGATCGTGAATAAGCCTTGTAAACCGAGGATTAACAATATTTCTTCACAATGCATTAATCAAACTAACAAAAACTAAAAAACTATTTTATCAAAAACAACTTAACTAGAAAGCTTTTATTACATTGAAAACATCAAACACATTCAAACAAATACTTTAAAAAACAACATCAAGCCATATAATAAAAAGAAAAAAAACAAAAAGACAAACACAACCTTACTTTTCAAGCATTCCAAACTTCATCTCCATGTTTATAAACATAAATACAGATCAAATGACAATAAACAAAACTTAAGCAGGCCATATGGACTTCACTTTTATATTATAAAATATACCTTTAAGTCGTTGGAGTAGCTATTACCCTCTTTGTTTTCTCTTATCAAATCTTGCTTCCACAAGCTTGTTGTCCTTTCAAAGCTTAAGAAATCTTTTTGTTGGGCTTGTGAACCTCCATACTTTCTTTTTTTATTAAGATTCTATTTCTCTTCCCCTTCCTTGTTTTTTCCTTTGTTTTTTTTCCTCTCTTCTATCTTGATTTTCAAGGGGTATTTATAGGGTTTTAAGCTAGGATTTAATCAAAGATGGCTAACCTTTCATAAAGCTTGAAGTGTGAACACATAAAATATTTAGTGGTTTTGCAAAATAGGTATCTTAGTCAAGGCTTACTGAGTTGACTAATTTCGAGGCTTTGCCAAAGAAACTTTAATGTAAATGTCATCGGAGACCACCTGAACTTGGTAAAGGAGAAGCATACCTTTCAATTGGTTCTATCCTTACTCAATTTAGAGGTTTGTACCTCCATATTCATTCGTTTGAAGATGCTAACTCGATTAGTCGAGAATCTAAAAATACAATGATGGTTGATCAAAGACAAGATGTTGTTGAGTTCATTGAAAAAAACAGGATGTAAGTGTTTGATGAGAGTAACTGATATTTGTAGAGGGGGTGTTTCTTAGTTGAATGGTACTGGCAACCCTGGAGGTACTCAGAGACACCACATTCATTCGTCTGAATGTGCGTACTCAATCAATCAAAACTACCAAAGAAAAAGCTAAATAGTGGCCAAATGACATGTCATCTAGGTTAAACCCTAGGAATTAGGGTTTTTAACTTAGAATTTGAAAATTTTTAATTTAGACCTTGTTCTTCCATTTACTTTTAATTGCATCCGTAATTGCCTCATAAACTTTTAATTTATACAGTTTCACCCTTGCCAAACTCAACCATCAGGCCCAAAGTTGGTCGCCTTTTTCCTTTTAGTCATTGGTTATGAATTTGTGCATTTTAACCCTCAATTGATCAACAAACCTTTAATTTCTTTAATTTGACCCCTAATTTTATTAATTTCAACCCCTGCGTTCACATTTCTTTATTTTAATTTGGTCATTGGTTATGGATTTCCTCAATCAAGTCCCTAATTACTCATCAAACTTCAATATTTATGCAATTAAGCCCTTGATTTGACTAAATTAACTTTTTGAAATTACAATTCGACCCCCATAATTTAATTTCTTCCAATCAAAGCCTAAATTGACTTCAAAAATCAATTTTTCTTACAATTAAATCATCAATATATTTAATTAGACCTTTTAAAATTCTCATTGATTCCTTACCTATCCAAATTTGTGTTTCTTTACCCAAAAAAATATTTTCACCAATAGGCCTCTTTGTCAATTAGAATTGGGTTGCTAATTTTTTCAATCTTATACGTTTTGGTCGTCTAACTTGATCAGCTCATTTTGGTGTGGCAGTTGCTGATAGCTTCTCTTTTGGCGCTATCACATTCATTATTCTATTCTAGTAGTAGATAGTCAAGTGGTCATTCGACTCCTAACCTCTTTGCCCCTTCGCTTGACGACTAAGCTCTCTTTTACCACCAAATTGGGCAATCTTTTAGACTTTCTTAATGTATATCCTCTTGTATTTTGGGTTTTGTTTTCTTTTTTGTTCTTGATTTTTTGTGTGGGGTCAAAAGTGGGTAATAACATACGCCTTTTCTTTACAATGTTTATGAAGAAAAATCTCATCAAGGTTTTTTATATTGAGTGTTATAACTCAATTTTGAACCTCTCAAATTTGTTTTATAAAAAATATCTATTTTTCATTTCTATTAAAAATATTAAAAATATAAAATTCAAAAATATTTTTAGGACACGAGAAGATAACCTTTCGAGTTGCAAAATACCAAAATACTAGAAGAATAGCCAAATTGGATGTTTTGACAAGAAGGGATGAAGAAAGGAAAAAAATCAAGGTTGAAATCCAAACTTAACCAAAATTTAAAGAATTAATTAATTTTAAGGATTTAATTAAACTTCTAACGGGTTTAATTGACTTATTTAAGGACTTGATTGAAGAGAAATTAAGTTTGAGAGTTAATTGGGAAAATATTAGAAGAATTAATTAAGTTCAAGAACTTAATCAAACTTCTAATAGGTTTTGTGGATTTAAATAAGGACTTAATTGAAGAAAAATCAAGTTTGAAAGCCAAATTTGGATCAACTTGCAAAGATGAGAAGATTAGGGGCACAATTGAAACTTTGAAAGACTAAATTGGTATAATTAGGAGCTTAATTGAAAGAAATTTAAAGTATAAAGTTCATTTTAGGATCACATTGAAGAAATCTGAAACCAAGAACCACATTGTAAAAAGTATTGAAATTTGAGGGTCCAATTGAAGAAGGCTAATGGTTAAATTGCAATGTATCTAAAAGATTACAGCTGATTAAGAGCTCCATTACAAAGTGCCAAAGTTTCAAGGATCAAATTGAAAAAGACCATAATTTCACTATTTATTGTCTTCTTACCCTAAAACAAAAAAAAATAGATACTCAAATACTCACATTTCAGTTATAATTTCCCTTTCATCCCTTCACCATATCACATAAATCTTATGTGAACTTACACCCTGGTATTTTTACTTCACTCTAAGCCAAAATTCAAGCTCTTATTGCATTAAACACACTTGCAAATTCTCTCCCAAAAATATTACCCAACACTGTTCAGTATGTAAAAACAACCATATGTCCTCTCTCGTCAGTTGCTGAGTAGGATAAGCTTCTATTGTTAGCTTTAATGAATGACCGAGATTTATTCCTTAACATCAAGGTTCGAGATTCTATAAACCCATGAGCCTTATAACCTTCGCATTTCTCCATTGAAAATCTCACAAAACCCTAACTGAAGCAGCGGGAGGAGGGAGATGAAAATTGCCATGAACTCTATCTCTTAGCCAAGACTGCAGCAGCCTTACTCCTTAATCTTTCCAGCCTGAAACAAACCCAGAAATAGCCCTCAAATCATCACAACCCCCATAGCACCCCCGGTGATATCTCCTTCCACAACAGCCACGGTGATACAAGTTCCAGCCTCTCTTCTCAGCCCAGTAGCAGCTGCAAGATCTTCATATGAAAATTGCCATGAACTCTATCTCTTTGCCAAGACTGCAGCAGCCTTACTCCTTAATCTTTCCAGCCTGAAACAAACCCAGAAATAGCCCTCAAATCATCACAACCCCCATAGCACCCCCGGTGATATCTCCTTCCACAACAGCCACGGTGATA
>Ga0325414_1000089_pt1 | contig 50445 bp, 27 predicted proteins | sample PopdelMetagenome_8_FD_206183 | JGI IMG/M metagenome (GOLD analysis project Ga0325414, IMG submission 206183) | Populus deltoides microbial communities from Bellville, Georgia, United States - Leaf-PdKOR-R3 | ecosystem: Host-associated > Plants > Phyllosphere > Phylloplane/Leaf | place: USA... | reverse complement strand
AAGTAAGAAAAGATTAGAAAGGAAACTAATGAGTTTATTAGTATTGACCCTCAAAGCTTATATTAAAAAATAAGTTGAATTTTTAACATTTTGAAAGAGAAACTAGATATTGAAGTAAGAGGGTTAAAATATATATATATATATATATATATATATAAAATTTGTTCAAGAAATTTTAACTTGTTTGTTAGAAAACAAACCTCAAAACTTTAAAGAAGCAATGTAAACTCTAGAAACACCACTCTAAAAAGAGTCCATAAATAATAAGATGGAATACATCATGTAAAATTATACATGAAAACTAATGAACCTGTGAAATAAACTATTAGGATGCAAATGTATATTCAAAAGGAAAATGAATGTTAATGGATCTATTAACAAATATAAAGTTAACTTTATAGTAAAATAATACAAGCAAAAGAATAGCTTGGACAACTTCGATACATACTCACAAGTTACAAGAATGACATACATTTGTATATTAATGGACATAGTTGCCCTTCACAATCCTGAGATATACCAAATAGATATTAAAAATGCTTTTTTAAATGAAAACTTAGATGAAGAAATCAATATGAAACAACCTAAACGATTTAAGGTTACAAGACATGAAAGAAAGTTATGTAAGCTTGTTAAATCTTCATATGGTTTAAAACAAGCATCAAATTATGGCATGAGAAATTTAACAACATAATGTTGTCAAATGATCTTAACATCAATGAATGTTATAAATGTGTTTATGTAAAAAATACCTATAAAACATATGTTATAGTTTGTCTATATGTAGACAATATTTTGATCTTTGACAATAATACTAATATTATTAAGACCATCAATCAAATGTTGACTAGTAAATTTAATATAAAAGATACAGGTGTAGCATATGTGATTTTAGAAATGAGAATTTTGTTTTTAAAACACATGATGGCTTAATATTATCTCAATGTCATTATATTAAAAAAAAATTATTGATAAATTTTTTAAAAAATGAAACAATATAGCCAGGAGATCAATTGATGTAAACCTACATTTATCCAAAAATACTGGGAATGCAATTTTTTAGGTAGAATATTTGCAAATCATTGGAAGTTTTATGTTTCGTATGAACTGTACTAAACCAGACACAATATACACAGTTAATAAATTGAATAAATATACAAATAATCTTGAAAAATACCATTGAAAGACCATTATAAAGGTTCTTAGATATCTGAGATATACCTGAACATATAGATTATATTAAACAAGATATCCAGTTGTACTTGAAAATGCTAATTGAATATCTAATACTAAAGACTCAAAATCCACATGTGGGTCTATCTTTACTATTGAAGGAGCAGCGATCTCTTGAAAATCCTTTAAACAAACTTGCTAACCAAATCCAATATAAAGTTTGAGTTTATAGCTTTAGACAAAGTTAGTGAAGAAACAGAGCGAATTCAAAACTTTTTAGAGGATATTTCAAGTTGGCCAAAACTTGTGTCAACTATATGTATACACTATGATAACCAATCTACAATTGGTAAGGTGTGTGTGTGGGGGTGGGGGGTGGGGGGATGATCTTGCTGTAAAAAACAAAACTAGAAAATCAATAATTTATCCACTAATTGATAGATTGATTCGGTTTATTGTGGCTCTTCTTGTTTTGGCAAAACTATTGGACAAGCTTTTTCAGCAAAGAATGTTGTTAAAACAAGACTTCGCAATCAAATAAAGAATGATTTTCTTGCAGATTATTTGATTGTTTATATAGAAAAGAAACTTGCTAAAAAATTAATAATAGATATGATAATTGATGATTTTTATTCTATAAAAGAACAACGAGCACAATTAAAATAAATATGTAAGAATCTATTTTTGTTATTTTACTTTATTTCAAAAAAATTACTAAACATAAATAATACTTTCTTTTAGCTAATGTTTCTTAAAAACTTTGTATGTTTATATTTAATAGGAATGAAAACCAACACAAATAAAATTGATGGGTGCATTATAAAGATAAAATTAATTCTATAATTTGGATTTAATTTGATATTGCTCTTAATCTCTTTCCTAGTCTACATACATGAGTTGTGAACATCAATGATTTATATAGTGATAAAATTATTATAACAAAACAATTCAAAACTAAGTACAAAAAATAATTAAATATAAAATTAACTAGAAAAGTGATTAGTACAATAAAAGCAACAATTTTTCAGCCTAATTTAAGAGCTTTCTCAACCTTTAAAGTGAGCTGAACCCTGTAAAAATGATTGAATCTCTTAATTGAATTTAAGCTTAATTTAATAATTAGATTAAAATTTATAATTGATTTATCCAGTTTCCTCGTGGATTTTATATTGTCTATCTATTTTATAAATATATTTGCAATAAATTTCATATTACTTAAAAAAAAATCATTGGTAAGATGTTGGTTCAGGTGGTGTTTAGTATTGTGATAATAGTTGTTTTTCAAAATATTTTTATGTTAAAATACATCAAAATATTTTTTTAAAATTTATTTTTAATATCATCACATTAAAACAATCTCAAAAATATAAAAAAATTTAAATTCTTTACAAACCCGCAATAGCCAAGTTTCCAAACAAGTAAAATAGGTAAAGAGAAACGCGTTTTACATAGGGAACGTTTGGGAACGCGGCTGCGGCGGCGTTCCCAAAAAATTTAAATTTTTTTTACTAAAATTTAATATGGTTTGTACGTTTTGGATCGTTTTGATGTGCTGATGTCAAAAATAATTTTTAAAAAATGAAAAAACATCATTGGCATGCATTTTAGTACGAAAAGTTATTTGAAAATCACCCGCAACCATACTGCCAAACACGCTAATAATGTAGGTTTTAAATTCAGCAATCCACTTATGTTAAGCAATTTCTCAAATATTACAACCAAACGTAAATAAGTCCAAAATAATATAATGCATAAGAACAAAACTATATTTTATATTTCTACTTCTCCCAGAAAAATAAATATACAAAAGGATTCCTTGAATGAGAAATAAAAAAAAATACACACACACACACAGACAAAAGGATTCCTACTCCCAAAACATATGAAGTTCTGACACTGAGGATGGGCTAGGCTACATAATCTATCTGTCCAACTTGGCTTTTTCAGTTTTTCTTATTTAATTTCTTAGATTCACAGCTCCGACATTATTGGGCCTGAAAATGACCAAAACGCCCTTTTTTGTCGACTACCTGAGCAGACAGATTCGTCGGAAACCGTCTGGGGCCATGATTTTGGCAAAACCAGTGGCCAGACGCCGCGTTTTGTGACAATATATTTTATAATTTATTTTATTTATGCTCTTCATTTTGGATAATTCCGATAAAGCAATTTCGATGTGATTATATACATAGAAAAGAGGGGAGAAAATGATTTGTGTTGAGTCACCCAACAAGATGGTCCCCACTATTTGGATAAAAACTGAACATCTAGCGATTCTGATGGCACCGTGTTTCAACATCACGAATCTTATCAACTCACCATGTGTCCACTGGCCCCACCGGTGCGACCAGATCAGGATAGAGACCATCAAGGTTTTTTCTTTTTTCTTTTTCTTCCGAATAATTTTTCTTATTAATTATTTTTTTAATATTTTTTTTACTTTTTTACTTTTTAATTAATTTTTTTCTTTAGTTTAGTTGTTAATATTAAATTTCTTTCTATTTAATTATTCGACTTTTATGACACGTATCCTGGGCTTGACGGGTTAACCTGGTTTGACAGTTTAACCCAGTGAACCCGTCAATTTTTTTTTTCTATTTAGTTATCAAACTTTCATGACGTGAATCCCGGGTTTGATGGGTTAACATGGGTTGAAGGGTTAACTCAGTTAATTCAGATTTTTTCGTTTTCTTCATTAGTTTTTTTCTTTTTCATTAATCTATTTAATTATCATACTTTTATGAGACAACCTTGCAGCCAGACTCACATCCAAGGCTATTAGATCTGGTGTTGCAGCCAAACTCACTTAAACTTAGGTCATACAAGTTTAATGTTATTATTAATATTATAAATATTATTTTTGAATTAGGTGTTGCAGTCAAACTCAAGACTCTTGGATATAGCTTTACAGGAAAACCTAACATTTTTAAATCTTATTTTTTTATTTATATTTAAAAAACAACACACGATATCGTGCTGGTCATGCAACTAGTTCATTTCCAAATTCGGTTACCAATTTAGATAACATATTTCTATTTTATTTAGTTTATTTTTTTAATATATCATATACTTTCTTTTAAATATAAATACGATAGTATCTATTTATAAAACTTAATTTAACATGTTGATTATATTATCTAAAAGAATTGGAGTTTCTTGGGCAGGAAAGCACTTTAATATAGTTTTTCAATCATGTCATATGAATTTTGTGTCGTAGTTGAGTTAATTCATATGTGTTGGGATGTCAAAGTCGAGTGTTCGAGCACTGGTGGACATAATCATTTTTAAAATTGTGATAGATAATAAATTATTATTTTTCAAAAAAATAATCCAAACGAGGCCCTAGCCTGGACCCGCACTTTAAAATAATATTTATTAAATTGATATATTTTTCAGTTTTAGCATGGTTGTTACTATTATAAAGTTTTATGTAAATCTTAATAATAATTTTTATAATTATTATATATATATATATGATATGAGAATAACAATAGTAATTATAAATTATTCATGAAAATTCAATTCAAGTCATTTTTTTTTATTTTTAGAATTTTTAAATAGATCTTGACTATGATTTTATCACATTTATAATTTTTTTTTAGCTTTCAACCATACATAAAATTTAAACATGTTATTTTGATATTTTTTTTAACTTATTGTAATAGCAATAAATGTGTTTTTCTATTTAAATTTTTTTGTAAACTCGCCCCCCCCCCCCCCCCCCCCCCAATCATAAGGAGTTATGGGACTTCTGATTCAATGTATCTTCTCCTCATCGAAAACCAATACATTTGGATGAGGACATCATGCATATTTGAGGCAGGGATTCATTAAAGTTCATCCAGTTGTGGAAGGAAGGAAACCTCAACTTAATAATTTCTGATCATGATATTAGATAGTGTTTCGAAGATAATGATTATTTTTTAAAAAAAATATATGAAAATAATTATTTTTTTATTTTTTAAAATTTATTTTTAACTTCGACACATCAAAACGATCTAGAAGCATAAAAAAATAATTTGAAATAAAAAAAATTTAAAAATATTTTTTGACCCAAAAAACAAACATTCTCTTAGTTTTCATCACTTAAAACATCTAATTTCTTGTTGGAGGGGAAAAAAAAGCACTTCTATTCTAAATTATGTCTTTAGATTATATTATGAGGCACAATTAAATTAACTATTAGCCTCCATATAGAAAAAAAAACCATGTATCGAAAAAAATAATTACAGGCAGGAATGTGTATAAATACTATGTGAATATTCGAGTATATCCAGATTGGACACCTGCTCAGCATTATTGGACCTAACTGACGTGGATCCCTGCTGTCTGGTCTTTGTATGCATTAATTAAATATACAACACCTCTTAGATTTACATCACCCAATTAAAAATTCTCAATCACAATGAAATTAAACTCCATGTGTGCGGCGGCTCGTTGGTCCACGTTGACCTCAGGGTCCCACGTTACTCCAAATCTCCGTGTATAAACCACCCCTTCCATCATCCAACTGCAATTAACACTTTTTTTTTTGACACAAAGTTCAGAAGCAAAATTCATCAAATACCATGCCTGGTGCGAGAATTAGAATCCCATTTAATCAACGAAACTTGATGTCTAACATTAATCAGTTCGAGTTTCTTGATGAGCCGGCGGCGAGTTTATCCGATATGGTTTTCGGGTTTCTCGAGGATGGTGACTGGTCGTCGGGGAGCTCTGGGAGTGAAGGGTGTCATGAGAATGAAATGCTGGAGTTAGAAGATGAAGGGGAAGAGAATAATGGAAATGTTGAAGAGGACAAGAGTTTTTGGGAGAACCAACATCAGCTTCTACATGTAAATATCACAATTCTTCATTCAATTATTAATTACTATGTTTTTTTTCCGGTGGCATTATGTTCAACCTTGTCTAATTTCTGTTGTGTATTGTGGTGTCCAGGCTACCTTGTTCAGGACCAGCTCCTTGGAGTCAAGGATTAGAAGTATCAGCAAAGAAGCGTTGAAGGAAATACAAATGGCTGGAACCATCTGTGGTTGTGGTAGACCAATGGCCGTCTCCTGCCGGAGTTGCCTGATGGCAGAAGTCTCTAGCCGTCTTCGGAATGCCGGTTATAACAGTGCTATCTGCAAGACTAAATGGAGAAGCTCTCCAGGCATCCCGTCAGGTAGTTAAACCAAAGTCCATATCTTTCATTAAGAAATCCGTTCCTAATCGTCGCCATTGACGCTGCAAGTAGTTGATGTAAAAACTAACAATTGATGTCTCTGTTTTTCAATACAACGCAGGAGAGCACACTTTCATGGATGTAATAGACAATTCAAGTTCTAAAAGAGGAGAGGTGAGGGTTATAATAGAATTGAATTTTCGGGCCGAGTTTGAGATGGCTAAAGCAAGCGAAGAATACAATCAGCTCGTCCACAGATTACCAGAAGTGTTCGTCGGGAAAGTTGAAAGATTAAACTCTGTAGTGAAGATCTTATGCTTGGCTGCAAAGAAGTGCATGAAAGAAAAGAAAATGCACTTGGGGCCATGGAGAAAGCAGAGTTACATGCAAGCAAAATGGCTTCGGACAACATGTGAAAGGTCAACATCCATGCCTCCCTTCTCGATGGGAGCTTCGGGCCGATTGCCAAGACCAAAGGCGTCCATGCTCACAGTGGATTTGAAAGAGATGTTGCCTGATGTACATTGCACAGCAGTTGCGGTTGTGTGATGAGAACATCAGATTTCGTTCTTACTTACCTGCTTGCTACCTTGATAGAGATGGGATTATATGAAAGTTTGGGAGAGAGTAGCAGCACATACAGAAGAATCATGTAAATAATGGAAATTAATCCACTTAGTTTTGTGATGTTTGATCAAACAAGAAACTATAAATTCCTTTGACAATTTTATACATTAATGTCACTGGAAACATCTCGTTTTCCAATTCCGGTAGTGATATGAAGCCAAAATTTAGAATTAGTATTAAAAATTCTCAAGAGACGAGTTAATGGGGCAACTTGGAGTCTCATATTTATGAGGAATACGAGGTTTCAAATCCAATAGTGTTTTTTTTTTTTAGTCAAAATTAAAAATTTACATGAAGAGATATAATAAACCTTTTAAATTTTAGAGTTTAATGGGTCTCTATCAAAGATGGATAAATTTATGGTTACATATAGAAAGAACTAGAATTTAAGGGAGCGACAAGGGAAAAGGATATTTTCACTATGAAGTTGCATTGTTCACACACTCACAGGACATTATGGACACACTATGCACTATGTTTTTTTTTCCATCCTTTTTACCAAATTGATGGCCAATTTATTGGGAAAGGGTAGGATTAAAAGAAGGGGGGCAAAGTGAAAAATACTGATGGAATAGGTGGCTTTAACAAGGCTTGGGAAAAATTTTCATTGTAGTCCGTATACTTTCCAAGTTATAAAATATCGAGTTGCTTTAGTTTTCAAAATTTAAGAGCAAAGTTAATTTTTATCCCAAACTTTATTTTTTTTATTTTTTGTCCCTAGTTTGATAGAGGTGAGAGAAAATAGTTGGAATCCAATGCTAGAGAAAGAAAATTTATGTTGGCACCTATTTTGACCACGAAAATAATCAATATTGATGTTGAATTGTTCCATTTAATGAGAGGAGTTCTTATTAGTTGTTTTTTATCTTAAAATTGCGTCGAAAAACATATGAGTCCGAGAATATTTTTGGTTTTGATTTGATTTTAGGTTTAAGGAAAATTTTTTAGTTTTTTTTTTTTTTGAGGTTATGAATGAGTTTATCAAGTTGTCTAAGATATCTTTTAGGAGTTTAGGGTGAAAAATATATTTTGGTTTGAAAAAACACTAAACTTGATTTTGCGGTCACCATAATAGTTGGAATCCAAGCAATATCAAAAAACGTGTGTTTGACTTATTATTTTTTTAAAAAAAATTAATGTGAATAACATGTTGTCCATCCCATCTCAAACAAAAAAAAAGTCAAGCGCACGGACCCATATGAATCAGGCCCGGCAAAAAGCCTAGTGTTTTTTTTTAAAGAAGTTTTTTTAATCATTGTTTTTTTATATGTATTATTTTCAAATTATATATATTTAAATTAATATTCCCTTTCTGTTATATTTTATTTATTTGAAATAGCAATTATTTTTTATTTATTTTGTATGCATTTAATGTTTTATATATTTTTATATTTTATATAAATGAAATTTATTTTTAGAAATAAAAAATATTTATTTTTGAATAATATTTCTAATATATATAACCTTCCATAATATGTTTTTTAAATTTTTTTTAAATTATTTTTTTTGTGGGTGTATTTTTATTATTATTGACTAAATAAAAAAATTGTTTTGTGCTTGATTCAATCCTTCTCCTCCGCCTTCCACTTTAAAAATGGAAATGTGAAAAATAACGAATACCAACCTTGCACCTTGCAAGCAATCACCTACTACGCCTAATATGGCAAAAAAAAAAAAGTGTGAAAAAAATTGTTTTGTGCTTGATTCAATCCTTCTCCTCCGCCTTCAACTTTAAAAATGGAAATGTGAAAAACTTGCTAGTAGTCGCTGACGGTCTAACGAAACATGTGTTGGAGCTGACCTTGTGGCTAAGCGGGTGATGCGATCAAGTCGAATACCAACCTTGCAACTTGCGAGCAATCACCTACCACCGCCTCCTATGGCAGAAAAAAGAAGAAGAAGGGAGTGATCATACTTGGTCGTGGAGTGCAAATCAGGCCAAAAATTGTCCCGTTGTAAATGAGCTGTCATGATGAATTTGTGCTCAAGCACACGTTGACTCGTAGAAGAAAACTTAAATTTACCTATCGAATCTTCAGCCCATTGCTTTCTGGATTGCATCTAGACATCTAAATGCTAAAGAAAATCCAAATGTACATATATTTTTTCCATTGCCCTCTTGTCCCTAGGTGGTCGTCACTGACCAAATCCTAATTAGCACATTAAGCAAAATAATTCAAATCATGATGATTGAAACGAAACAAAAATGTAAGCGTTTTTTGAACTCAGTCACCATACCAAAATTGGTAGCCAAAATTGGTGGAAACACTGATTTTCTCCTTCTATCACTAGATTCCAACGATCTCTCTCTCTTCTTTCTCTCAAACCAGGAACAAAAAATGATAAAAATTAACTTTTATACCAAATTTAAGTTTTAAAAATATTGAGGAACCGAATATATATAGCTTGTAAAGTTCAAGGATTAAAATAAATATTTGGTGTGAACTTTGAAACCACCGTCCATTTATGGTGCTTTTTATATTTTGGTGCTCTTTCTTTCAATTTTGTCCTTAATCAATAAATTTAATTCAATTGTCCTTGAATTTGATCTAAAAATGATGCAATTGTGTAGAAAAGGACCAAATTGAAAACAAAAGACAAAAATTTTAAACAGTACATCCAAAATAAAATGTGAGATGGTGAATAGTGCATCTTGCTACACGGAAAATCCTACGTGTTTTAGTTTTTTATTTAACAAGGCTATTTTAATGTCAAGTTAAAGGAAAAAAATACTGAAAATACTCTAATTAAATATCTCATAAGGCGTTATCAAGTACCACTAAATTACAATCCAACACTACTTGTAACCAAAATAATCAATTTAAATATATTTATACCCCATCTCTTCTTTTGATACATGAAAGAGGCAAAAATAAGATACATAATAAGGACTTTCTTCTACAACATGTGCATCAAGATAACATAGTGTTTTTTTATATAAAAAAAATAACATATTCCATTTAAAAAAAACTAGCATAATTTTTAAATTTTTTTGAGAAAATAGCACATCCTAATGAGCTATGCTATCAGAAACAATGCAATCTAGTAGATTACACTATTGGTAACAACGCAACTCAACTTGAAGAGAAGATTTTCCAATTACAAGTTCTTTCATGGTTCTTCTCTACATACTTAGAAAATATTTTTTCAACTATGGTGCATGCCCTATACATAGGCTTCCTATTATATTATTCGAGGTTTCCACCCCTCTTCTCATGCAAATAAAATTCGATGAACTCGTCATCATAACCGAATATTTTTATAAGTCTTTGTGTATCAATATAACAAAGATTTGAAGACTAGTGATGAACCAAATGTAACGGACTTAAAACCCCTAATATCCCAAAAGAAACGACCATGGGTCCCGGGTACCACGCTTGGACCCATTTTCCACCCCTAACAAGCTTAAGCAAGTTGCTTAAGCCCAACACTCCCTCGATAATTCATAACCTCTACGCGAGTTCCTCTATATTTCATATTGATCTAATACATATTATTTTAAGTTGAATACAACTCAAAATATCACAAGGATAAAATAAGTTTTCAACCCTTCCTCTGCACAAAAGAATAAGACTCATGAGGTATAAGTATCCCATGAATCTTACAAGCTCGAGACTCATAATTTTTTCATTCTTAATATTTTTAGCATACATATTTTTAGAGTTTATCTATCTAAAATATCATTACACTCTCTCTTTAAAAAGATACTTAAGCATCTATGTGTCCCTAAATTTATAAAATGGGATCTTTTGCAAATACCAGTAACAAGCCATATTGGTCTACAAGGCACCAACTATAAGCTACCAACCATCTTGCATAGAGAGAATGGACCAGATTGCTAGAACAAACAGATTAACCGATTATCCAACGCATGTGTCTTTCTTATAAGCTATTTGGATTTTTTTGGAACCTCATCAACCACAATCAATTGTTCCACTGTTATCAATATCAGTATGTTAAAAGCACCCACAAAGTATGCCCTTGTTCAATTTTAAATCAATAAAATGGTTGAGAAAACAAAAATGAAACTACAGAGGGTTTGCTCAAGTTATCTTACGACATCCATCATATCCTTTATCTCTGACTTCATTAGTTTGGATCCTACTCGCTTTAAGTCATCTTTTCATTTATCATGAGTTATTGTTCCACAATTGTCCTATCATTTTGAACAACTTTTTCAAACCACCGATCTCTTTTTTAAAACCTCTTTGTTATGACTTAATATTCATTATGAGATTCAGTATGCATCGATAACAAAAAAGCTCAAGTGCCAAGATACAAGAATCGTACAAGAAGCAAACCTCACAACTAAGAATAAAAACCACCGGGAAAAAAATGATGGTGAAAAGGTGATTTAAAGATTCAATATACTATTTACTATTCTAAAATTGAATGTAGAAGACTGCATACAAAGGAATATACATTTGTGCCGCTTAGTAACTGATTTATGATTGCAAGTCATTCATCAAGTGCTTGCATTTTTTAAATCAAGATACAAAAGAGTACACGAAGCTTACATAAGCCATTATTTAGGGTAGTGTTTGGTTACTGTTTTAGGATAGTAGAGATAGAGATAGTAGAGATATGAGAGAAAAGATAAAAAAAAAAAAAAAACGGAGATAGAATTGTGTTTGGTAGTGACGTACAAGACAATAATTTTCTCTATCCTATTTGATTATGGTGAACAAGATAAAATAAAATATAAAAAAATTAAGTCAGTCGGGCTGACCCTCCTAACTCGTGACTTGAACGTTGTCTCGAGTCAACTTTTAAGTTGGGTTTTAAATTATGATAATAACCACTTGTATCTATACGTTGACTTAGATCAACCCGTATTAATCCTCCCGACTCGTAATCTAGGGCTTGCCCTGGTTAACTATAATAATAAATATTGTCTCTAAAAATACGTTTTTTTTTTGCAATGCATTGCACGTTCAATCAAAATCATTGAAAAATAAGACATAAATTAACCTTATTTCACGGTCGACACACATAAAAAAAAAAAAAAAAAACCTTGTTCCAAACAAAAGGAAAAAACGGTTTCTACATGACAGAGACTAAACCGGCATTCTGATCCAAGTTGCTGTTACAGATGACTCGTTCAGGCGTGTCTTACACAGAAACAAAGGGGCTGATCTCTCTTTAATTATTGTTGTGAAACATGCAATGCTTTATGGCCGGTTGACAACAGGACTAGCCCCCCTGGTCAACCACGTGTCTCGTGTCGTCGAATCGACAAGTGATCAATAAGAATAGGCCAGCTAATCAATCCGTCTCTTATTAGGGTGTCTAAACCTACTGTTAATTCATTAAGCTAATGATAATCAAATGTTTCCTATAATTAAACACACCTTTTCCCACACCTTTCATAAGGAAGATTTTAAATATATTTATGTAAAAAATGTTTACAAATAAGAAAAAGAAAACGATAAATAGAAATAATCATAAATTACATGCAAAAAATCTAGAAAATAAATTATTTAAATACATTAAAAGAATCGAGCTTTTTATAGTGTTTTATTATTTATATAAATAATAAAACATTTTAATATTTTTTTTAATTAGTTTACAATAAATCCATGTCTTGACTTTCTTGGCCGGCGCACGTGAAGGCCAAAACTTGTGGGTCCGAGAGTTGATAGGCGCTAGTAATTTTATTTTTTTTCAAGCTTGCCTCGTCTCCAAGCCCGCACATGGCTGGCCTGGCCTGGCCCTTTGCTGACAATTTTTTTTTTTTTACACTCCAAAAATTTTACAATTAAGTATTATTATAAATAGTTATTACAATTTTATAACACGGACACAGAAACTAATAATTTCTAAGTTGTTGAATGTAGTTATACAGCCACCAACACCTTCCCTGTCTATGTTCTTGACATGTCGTCCCAGAAAATATATTATGCTTAGGATCAGTCATTATAAAAATCAAATTTGCTTGAATGAGAGAGCGCGTGCAATCAAATTTTAAATTGTGTACTTGAGGAGTTGTTAATTATCCGATTCGTTTTTCAATTTATCACCGTAAGTTTGAACTTACTCGAGGGAAGGGTGTCAAAGTTAAGAACTTGTCGAAATCTTTGCCGAACTTTTGGTATAAGCTTGTCTTATGAGCTGTTTGATATCCTAGATTTTGTGGACTCAAAATTGGAGTGACTTTCACTCAGAGTGTGTTTGGTAGTGTGGTTGTATAACTCATAGACCTGATCTCCAACCAACACCTTAAAGTTTAACATAAAATCCTACCTCGATCCTCAAAACCTAGAACCCATTCAAACCCGAACCTCGATATCTGAGTCTTAGACAAATTTAGGGATGCTCCTCATCTGATCTTGGATTGACTCTTAAGCATCTTAAAAACTCGATCTTGGAGAGACTGTTATATAAAAAAATAATATTTTGATGTTTTTTTAGTGAAAAACATTTTGAAAAGCAACCGTAACCACATTTCCAATCAGGTTTATGCCCAAGACTCAATTTTAGATTGACTACTAAGCGTTTAGATTAGGTCCTAACCCAAATCTCAGGCACCATCCCCACCATCGTTTCCATTCAAACCCGAGAAGCCATAGATAGTTTTAAATCAAACTCTCAGATAGCTTGGACGAGGTTCTATCCCAAATCCCGGACCCTAAACATTATCACAACAAAAATTCCTGGCAACCTAAACCAAGTTCTCTCATTCAAACCTCAAGTACTTCAAATGTTATCCTTACATCTCAAACACCTGAAAAGTGATCTTGACCTAAATTTTAAAGGTCTCGCACTCTTTCTTGCTTTTAATATCGAATGCTTTGAACTAGTTGCCAATCTAAATCTCATTTAATTTTAGAATTTTGAATCTACATCGAAAACATTAGATTATAGTATTAAAAAAATTAGTTTTGAAAACCTTTTTTTAAAAAAAAAAAAGTGGTTTGTGGTTCTCAAAAGTTTTCAAAACTTGTTTCTAATTTTATTTTTCTGAAAACAAACAAGTACTTTTCATTATTTGTTTTCAAAAATTTTGAAAGAAACAATCCCTTTGTTTTTTTTTTAACATTAATTACTAATTGTATGAAGAGAGTCTTTACCCAAGTAACTATAAAAACGAGCCTTTCAAGTAGTTGTTGATACTCTCATGAATTTTAATGACAGATTAAACTCTTAAGAATTTTCAAGCTGAAATGTTTTTCACCTCAGGTCACGGGCGAACGATTAGGAAACAAACCACACTTAAATAAAAAAAAATCATATCCGCCAATCAGTATAAAAACTGTGATTTCATTCAAATTTCTTGTGTGCTTGGTCATAGCCGAAACTGGTACAGTGCCAAAAGCAGTCCATTGTCTACGAGTGGGACCCGTATGCATGAAAAACAAAGCAGGCCCACCAGAATTTCCCAGGTCCGCAAACTTTTCTGAATAGCATCTAATCATATTATGTGTTTTGCTTTTTTGCCTTTGCGTTCTACCATATATGATAAAAGCCTGCACTCAAATTAAACAAAGACCAGCATCTCTAATTATATGGTATATATAATAGCTACAGATTCATCTATATATATATAGCTAGTTCTGCTGTCTTTCTTCTTCTTCTTTTCTTTTTTGGGTTAGTAGCTAGTATTGCTGCAGGTATATACATTGATGGAGCACAACCTTAGTTCATCAAGAACTGACAGAAAATTAATAGAGAGGAATAGAAGAAATCAAATGAAGGAACTCTACTCCCAGCTTAATTCTCTTGTACCCCATCAAAGCTCAAGGGTCTCTCTCCCCCTCTCATTGTTCACACGTTATTGTTGTGTATTATATAACATGAAAGCTCTTTTAGTTATGATCTTTCTAGCTCTGATCTTTTCTTTGTTATTTTTTTTCTTTTTTTATTATGGGGATTGCGGTGCAGGAACCAGTGCTGTCAGTGTCTGATCAACTAGATGAAGCTGCAAGCTACATAAAAAGGTTGCAGACTAACTTGGAGAAGATGAAGGAAAAGAAAGACAGTTTAATGGGAATGGAAAGAGCAGATTATACTTGCAAGAATAGTAGTGGTGGAAAAACAGCCGGTTTAAGATCACCACAAATTGAGGTTAGTGAAATGGGTTCCACTTTAGAGGTTGTTATGATGAATGGCCTGGACAGTCGGTTCATGTTCAATGAGATCATTCGTGTGCTTCATGAAGAAGGAGCAGAGATTATTCATGCCAGTCTTTCTGTTGTAGAAGATACTGTATTCCATACCATACATTCTAAGGTATAGCAGCTACCTAGCTAGGTCATAATTTTTTTTATTAATTTTGCTTGACAATTTACTTTCTGTACTTTTTAATGAAGAATATTGATTGTTTATATAAGTTGTAGAGCTCTTCTATAACTTAAGTCCTTTCAAATTAATTGTGCAGGTTGGAGATTCTGCCCACCGTGTTAATGGAGCTGCGAGGATATCTCACAGGCTAAAGAAGTTTGTCGAAGATGATAATGAGTTTTAAATTGTAATTTGAGATTTGCTGGTTAAGTTAAGTATACATGCATGGAGATCTGATATGCGTGAGTTTCCAACCCAGAAGACTGACTCTATCATGCATGTTGAATATTTGCTTCTTGCCAATATAATTAAAGATTCATATATTGTTCTTTCTCCTGGCTTTCGGTTTTGGGCTTTGTTCATGTGGGATAGAACTGATTGATACATAGATTAGATACGATATCTAAGCTATATATATATATATATTATTTCATAATTTTCTATATGTTTTATATAAATCTAGCCACCATTAATATTATTTTAACTCAAGGAGACTACGTACTGGAAAATATTCAATTAATTATTAACCAAAATTAAGATCTTCACTTCATAGTAATTATTCCTTGTTGTTTAAATAGATTAATGTGTTATTTCCTATCTCCCAGAATACACAGAAACAAAAAACTGTGTTTATTTCTTTTGAATGCATGGTCTAGAAGTTTGATGTGTATTGCATGATCGGATGAGTTGACCTTGATCATTAAGTGATTGATTGGAAATATAGTCCAACTTGTGTTTTTTTAAAAAAAAAATTTGTTAAAAAATAATATTTTTTTATATTTTCGGATTATTTTGATATATTGATTTTAAAAATATTTTTTAAAAAATAAAAAAAATCATTTTGATCATTTCTGAGTTAAAAACACTTTAAAAAATAACCACAACCATACTCCCAACCAAACTAAAACTTGGGCATGTTTAGCGCTTTGAGCTTTAGGTGGCGCATGCATTATATTTTAGTAGTGTAAAATAAGATTTCGTGGTATTATTTGGTTCTCTTTCGTGTTCTCTCTTGATGATCCTTTTTCCCCCCCTTTTCATTTCTCTCTTTTATCTTAGGAATGCAACTTTGGTTTTTAATGTTATCGGTATTTTAAATTTAGTTTCTTTTAGTTTTGATTTTTGTCTTTTGTTTTTGTTAAAGTTTTAATTATTTTCAATTTAATCCTTAAATTTTAATTTGTAAGTGTAAGTTTTTCAATTCGGCCCTTCTACTTTTGATTCTTTTTTTTTCTTTGTTCTTTTGTCAAAGTTTTATGATTTCAATTTTATCCCTCATTTCAAGTTTTTGATTATTTTTACAATAAGAATAATACAAAATTCAATTTGGTCCTTTTTCTTTTGATTTTTTATTTTTTCTTGTCCTTTTGTCAAAGTTTTTATGGTTGTTAATTTTATCCTTCAAATTAAGTTTATGTTTTTTTTATTTAATTCAATAATAATAGTAAATCATTCTGAATTCTAATTTATAATAAGAAATTCTAAATTACATTTTTAAATAAATTCTAAATGAATATAAATTTGAATTCTATTAAAATAAAATGAAATAAAAATTCAGATATATAAAAATATTATATAAATTAAATGTATCATATAAATCTAAATGTATTAGATGTAGTCCATTAATTAAATATAAAAGGTAGTTAAATATAATAGGAATATATTAGATAGATAATAAGAATATAACAGGAGTGGTCCTAAAAAAATACCTGGTGTAACTATTCACAAATAAAATCTTGATAGGGCGTGTCAGTATCAAGACAAAAAAAAAGATGTGAATATAGTCGAATAGTAAAATTTCTTTTTGTCAAAGAGAAGACACGATGGTGGTGGTGGTGGTGGTAGTGTTTATAATAATAATAATAATAATAATAATAATAATAATAATAATAATAATATTACTATTAATGGTGGTAATAATCATAATAGTGGTGGCAGCGGTTGTAATAATAATAATAATAGTGGTGGTGGTGGTGATAATAATAATAGTAGTGGTGTGATGGTAGTAATAATGATAATAATGATAATAATAATAATTGTGGTGGTGGTAGTAATTATAATGATAATAATAGTAACAATAATAACAATGATAATAATAAGGATACTAATAATAACAGTACGTAATAACAATGATAATAATAATAAAAATGATAAATAAAAAATAAAAAAATAACTAAAAATAAGAGGGATTTTGCTGTAGCCATACGAACAATTCACTATTTATTATAATAGTCAAATGATGTTTATGACTTCCTAAAAATAAAAACACTTGCTTTGGAGCCAAAGGTATTTTTATATTTTCACATAGTTTATTAGTCATTGTAGATTTGGTTGGGGTGTTTTCATCCATTCAATATTTTTAATTACAACAAAATAATGAAAATACTCCTAAGAATAAAAGAATCAACACAACAAGAACTGGGATATCTCAATATTTTTATTTTTTTTACAAATAATCAAATTATTAGTGCGCTCTTAAATTTAAGAAATGTAAACAATTGGAGTTGGGGTTTGAAGGTCTTTTAATTTTTAATTTTTATTAATTATAGGTTTGATTAAGGGTGATAACTTAATGCATTGTTTATGTAGTATACTCTGCATGTTGCCCCTAATAATGCATTGAAAAATAATATAGAATCAATTTAAGATGAATGAGGTTTGAATTTACCAATAGCTCGTAGATTCTTGAGGTTTGTGATTACTGGTTGGAAAATTGATTCACCAAAGTTTCTAATAATTTATTGTTTTCCGGATTGTATAAATTTTGCAGCTGAATTTGGCTATAAAAATCCTAAAATAACCTAAAAAATAAAAAGAAAATCCACATGTTTTATCAATTTTTCTCTTTAAAAAAATTAAATCAAACCGAACTAAACTAATTTGTCTGTGAATCGTGTGTGTGTGTATAATTCTTTTTTAATCAAAAATCGATTCAAATAAAAAATGTTAACTCTGGGATCAAGTTCGAGGAATCTATGTGTAAGTGGGGAAGGTAGCTAGCAAGCTAGGATTCATTTCTATAATATTTTCTGAGTCCCTATGTCTAGGTTGATGAGTTATCGAGGCATGAAAAAAGGCTTGCTATATGACCAACTGAGTCAATGGTTTACGTCATCAAGGTGACGATCTACTAATATAATTCTTTTCTATAATAGGCTTGCTATTTTTGGCAATATCGTTAAATCAAATCTAGTAATATAATTTTTAAATTTACTGACTTGACTTTTTAAATACTTGAGTTTTAAATTAAACCATATAAAAGCTAATTTAAAGTAAATTATTCAATTCAGATTTGGATATGACAATCATGTCAGATCCAAGTATCATGAATATGACATGGTTATCAGATTCAAGTAGCTTAAGTTTGGCGTAGTTGTCGTATCTAAGAATCTAGGGTCTTGGCAACCATGCTCAACCCTGAGCGACATGGGTTTAATGACCATGCTAAACCCATGCCACCTGAACCTGATGATTATGCCAAACCCATTTGTTTTTGGCCCGATGACCATACCAGACCTAAAACGAGTGGGCCTCGTGAACTATGTCAAACTTAAGTAAACAAATAGGACAATTATGCACTTTAGTTGCAGAGAGAAAAAGAAAAAACACAAACAATTGCTTCAATTGCTTGTCGGTGGCAATCCAACCATTATATGTCTACACGCGCCACATTATATGAAAGAGGACACGACTTCAATCGAGTTAGACAGTAGATGGCAAGAATTGACTACTTAAAAGCGTTCTACGCGCCTCCTTAATGGTGTGGGTGCTGCCCACTCGCTGAAGCGTGTGAAATACGAACCAACAACTTTTTGATTAAAAAATAAAAAAATATAATATGAACATGCTGAAACGCCCCTCATAGTCCTCTTAATTACACAAAATATCCATGCAAAAATACTAAAATACCCTCAAATAAAAAGCTTCTTTTTTATCTTTTCTCAAACTAAAAGCGTTATTTTCTGTACATGGAAATTGGAAAAACCTAAAATACCATTGTCCAGCGGCCCGTTATTTTTTGATCTTGGAAGCAAAGAAGTATTTTTATTATTATAAATATTGTGAAAAACCAAGAAAACCTTTGGTCAACAGTCCTAAATTTTGTTGATTCTAAAGGTAAAAAAGTATTTTTACCATGTAGAAAAATTAAAAAAAAAAAACACAAACACCCCCAAACAATAACAATTTAGTCAAATGAAAAGATACAAATACCTCTAAACCAAAACCTTAAATTTAAGTCTTATCTTTTTACTATTACAATCTATAATAATATGTATTTAGAGTTACAAGGAAATTCCCAAATCCCAAATCTTTATAATGGTCGGTTGCTTTAAAATTTCCAGTAAAATTATTAAGGTTTCTTTTAATTCATTGGAAATCCGCACAAAACTTAATTGGCTCAGGAGTAAACCGTTTTTATTATATAATTATAATTGAAAAATTATATATACGAGTCTTATTTCATGAAGCTTTCAATATCAAAATCATTATACTAATTCCTTGTTTGTTTCAAAAAAAAAATATTTTCTAGAAATTATTTTATTTACTTTTTTATGTTTGATAAACTTTAGAAAAATAGTTTCTTATAAAAAAAAATCTTTATAAAAGAAAAGTTTTTTCCTTTTCTTAACTCTGGAAATGCTTTTCAAAATACTTCTCTTTCCTCCAAAACACCATTAATTTTCTATATTTCATTATTTTATTGGAAGTAGTCAAATAGTTATATATATTTAACATTTTATATGTTTTTCAAAAGGTTCTAAGCACCGATCCAATCTCCTGGAAAAAAAAAATATAGAAACCAAAATTTTCATGTGCCAAGAAATTCATGGTCCAAATCACAGTTCCCTGGAAATTAACACAAACTAAATGGATATTTACTTGTGTGGCAAGAACCATAGATCATGACCACAGAGATGGACGAGGCGAAGCAGCACACAAAACATTCATCTCCCTCCTCTCACCGCATTTAGAAGAGAAATTAATCTCCGATTCAAGCATGTTTGATGATGATGATGATGATGAGATTCTCACTGCTGAGACCATCATCTTGGCAAATAAAGCCAACTTCCATTTCTGTGCTGGAACTAGGATCAGGAGGCATAGGCAAAGAGACATTGTCTGGTCTGGTGAGTGGATTACCACGTGCATAACAAGCACCATGCAGCAACTGGGACAACATCTTGCAGCACAACACCAAACCAGCGCACCGTGCTAGACTTCGGACAGGAAAGGCCGGCCCTTCTTCTATTGGCCCAGGAAGGAATACGCGCACACCATTTGTTTTTATGTTTGAAGATGTTTTAAAAATATTATTAAACAAATTTTAAGAAGTGTAAATCAACTGGTTAGATCCTGAATTTGTTTTTAGAGATTACTAATTTGAGTCCCACAGATCTCAGAATCACCGAAGACTTACATAGTCGTTAACTTTCGGGCTTGTAAGATTAGTCGAGGTACGCACAAATTAGCTTGGACATCCATATTAATAATAATAAAAAAAAACTTATTAAACATGATCACAAGTAGTTTAAAGGATTTTCCAACAGAATTTAAAAAAAAAAACATTTACTTTCTCATTGAAACACAATTCCAACTTCAAGACCATAAATCAATTCATCAATTAATAAAATTTGAGAATCATGGTAACTGCATTTTCTTATAATTCAGAAATTTCTTATCTTGATTATTTTAAAATAAAACAAAAGCAACAAAATCAGATCCATATTCACAGTACTCTCGTCACTCACGCAGCAGTGGTTGATGCCTAATATAGGAGATTTTGATCATAAATATAATAATTTATTTAATTTTAATTTTAATTTTTGTAATTTTTTTAGTTAAATTTTATTTAAAAAAAAATTATGTTCCTATTTATGCTCTTCTTTTTCTTGTTTTGATTTTATTCCTTTCCTTTTTATCTGTCCAAAGCTCACAGTCTCGTTGTCCATGGGCTTATAAAACTTCCCAGCCCATTCTCAGAATCCACATTCGCAATTAACTATCATCACAAGGTCAAAACCGTAACTCCAGAAACAATATAAATACCCTTACTAACAGCTAGGGTTTTCTTCAACCTTCATATAAAATAAACCCCATCTTCTAGCGCCTCAGTTTTCACTCGGTTCAGCCTCAAAATCTCAATTCCAATGGTAGGCGGCTTCGAAGTAGGTGCCGTCCCTTTCAATCCCGACGGTTGGGGTCCACCGGACGCCACCGTCACCCCCACCACCACCTCCACACTGCCTCTCAACGTCCCCTTCGCTCCCTTCTCTCGCTCTGAAAAGCTCGGCCGAATCGCTGATTTCACTCGCAATCTTAACCAAGGCCAAGGCGGACCTGGTGGCCGAAAAAACGCTGCATCCGACTCCGTCTTCGACTTCACTGCCGACGATTCCTTCCCCTCCGCCGCTGACAACGACTCCTCCTTCCGTCTCGTTGACGGGAAGCCTCCTCCGCGGCCGAAGTTTGGACCTAAGTGGCGGTTCAACCAGCACAACCGCCCTCAGCTACCGCAACGTCGCGATGAGGAAGTGGAGGCGAAGAAGCGCGAGGCGGAGAAAGAGAGGGCTCGTAGGGACCGGCATTATAATCAAAACCGGTCCAATCAGAATCAGCCACGTAGGGAAGCGGCAGTGTTTAAGAGCTCTGTGGAGATCCAACCTGAATGGAATATGCGTGATCAGATTCCATTTAGTACATTTACGAAACTGTCTTTCTCGGTCCCGGAACCAGAGGATTTGATTTTATGTGGTGGGCTAGAGTTTTATGATAAGAGTTTTGATAGAATCACACCGAAAGCAGAGCGGAGATTGGAAAGGTTTAAGAATAGGAATTTCTTTAAGGTAACTACCACTGATGATCCTGTTATTAGAAGATTAGCTAATGAAGACAAAGCTACCGTTTTTGCTACAGATAATATTTTAGCTACGTTGATGTGCGCAACCCGCTCTGTTTATTCTTGGGATATTGTGGTTCAAAGGGTGGGAAATAAGTTGTTTTTTGATAAAAGAGATGGATCTCAGCTTGATTTGTTGTCAGTTCACGAGACATCACAGGAGCCTTTACCAGAGGCTAAGGATGATATAAACTCGGCGTATTCATTGAGTGTTGAGGCTGCTTATATTAATCAGAACTTTTCGCAGCAAGTTTTGTTTAGGGATGGGAATAAGGTTGCATTTGATGAGCCCAACCCGTTTGCCAATGAAGGGGAGGAGGTTGCATCCGTGGCTTATAAGTATAGGAGGTGGAAATTGGATGATGATATGCATCTTGTTGCTAGGTGCGAAGTGCAGAGTGTTGTTGAGGTTAATAAGCAAAGGTCGTTCTTGACATTGAATGCGCTTAATGAGTTTGATCCCAAGTATTCTGGTGTTGATTGGAGACAGAAGTTGGAGACTCAAAGGGGTGCTGTTTTGGCTACTGAATTGAAGAACAATGCGAATAAATTGGCTAAATGGACTGCTCAAGCTTTGTTGGCTAGTGCTGATATGATGAAGTTGGGGTATGTTTCTAGGGTCCATCCAAGGGATCATTTCAATCATGTGATTTTGGCTGTTGTTGGATATAAGCCTAAGGACTTTGCTTCTCAGATTAATTTGAATACCTCCAACATGTGGGGTATTGTCAAGAGTATTGTTGACTTGTGTATGAAATTGAATGAGGGTAAGTATGTGCTGGTGAAAGACCCGTCTAAGCCACAAGTGAGGATTTATGAGGTTCCTGCTGATGCGTTTGAGAATGATTATGTGGAGGAGCCTTTGCCCGAGGAGGAACAAGCCCAGCCTCCTGAGGAGAATGCTGAGAATGCCGAGGCAAATGGGGTTACCAATGATGTGGAAGATAAAGAGATTGATGCTCAAGCTTGAAGGTAATGGTTTACTTTGCTTAGTTGACTGAAAGGATCTCTTTTTATGGTAGTTCATTATACCTGCACTAGACATTTCACATATGAATATGATGATGACCTGTGGTAAGGATACCTAAACTTCTAGGTGATACATCTGTTACCATGATGTTTGTTTGTAATGTGTCGTGTCAGTTGATCAATTGGTCTCTGAAGTGCCTTTGCGTGAGAGAGGCTAAATAAGCTTCCCGCACTATTGCAGATAAAGTTATGGCTGTAGTCACGGTCTGATGGACTCATAGGCATGCACCAAGCAATAAAAGCTCTATTAGTTGATTCAATCAATATTTCCTGAAATGCTTGTTTTGAGAGCTGACAGTTGTCATAATTTTTATTCTGTCAAGAAATTTTGCCCCTGACATTTTTGTTTTCCTTTCCATATGAATTTTTATTTATTTATTTTTGCTTAAGGTATGTTTTTAGTTTTCTAGAGCATCTCCAGACTCTCGGTCAACATTATCACACAAGCCTCTATCCAAATTTTCTTATAACGAGTGTGACATTGGTTATCCCTTGTAGATCCAGTAATTGAATGGGCAACAACTATGCCATAATTGTAGCATCATCAAGTTTATGTGGTCCGGGGTTGAACCAAAAGTGATTTTTGAAGTTCAATGTCACCATGATTTTTAATCCATGTGTTTGCAACATTGTTACGTCCGCTTGGTTTCATGATATCAATGCAAAATATATTTCATAGTTTACCTTTGGTGTAAAAGTTGATCTGCTTCCTGTTAATTCTGTGTGTAAAACAATGAGAGAAAACTCAAAACCTGACCATGTTTCATAGCTTGGGGTCGGTTTTTCATATTAGATCAACCTTCTCAAAATGCTCAATTGAACTGCCTATAGAAAGTAACATTTGTAAATGCTGGATTGAGCTAAACTTTTCTTCCATTCTCACCCTGCTTGTAATTTGTAGGTGTTTGTTTGTATGATCTCATGAATAATATTTTGTCCTATCTTTTTAATTAAATTTGATATCTTGGTATATCATCCTCCAATTATAACGCTTATATAATTGCATCCTTTTCTTTTCCATAATTGTTTGCCTTGTAGTTGAGAAGCTAGTAAATGTGAGGAAATAAATTGATGACAAGTTAACTTGTTGTCAGTTCTCACAAGTCAAGGTCACATTCTAGTGTTCATATGTTGTTTATTTTCCTTATCGTGTGTTCCTGGTTTCTGTTGAATGAAAAACAGAAATATATGAGTGGGTTTTATTTGTTTGAGATTTTTCCAACATATTTCTCGTCTCCTCATCTTTAATGTTAGGGAATATGTTCAGCTTACTAGGTTAAATTTATATTTGAAGTCATCATATATGCACTTTTCCCTTTCCATGTTTTGCAAGATTGTCTACATGTTTGGTGACAGTACCTGGTGTTGCTAAGGGAAAAAAAGTTTTCTTCTTCTATACTGTTTTATTTTCAATTAACTTCACTACCCTGGTGTTGTAGTTATACACTTTAAAGAAGTTAATTAATATCATAGGTTTTTCAGTACGGTTTCCTTTTTTTATTTCTAGTTTTGGAAACGGTCTATTCTTCAGTGTTTTATACATCCTTGAATAAGTTGTTTGGTGCCTCTTGTATGTTGGGGCCATTAAACTGTTTTAATTACCATACCTATCATTTCTCAACTACTGGCCTGGTTTGCTAATTGATGCTTCATTGATTGGATCTTGCAGATCGATCTTGGTTTTGCTGTGAACAGAAGTCCCAGGTCACAAATGGCATTTGCAATTTGAGCATCCCCTCCAGGATTGTGGTCTAGGGAGCGCTCTGTTTTTTGTTTTTATTTATTTTTGGTTCTTGTCAATTTGCGCTCTGCTGTTGCAATTTGATCACAAAATTTGAAGCATCAGGTGCTTGCCTTTTTTTAGATTTTGCTGTACCGAATTTGTGGTAGTGCTGGAGTTTTCTACTTTTCTTCGCCTGGAAACAAGATTATATATTATTTGGGAACTTGCATGATCCGCATGCTGGAAAATGAAGGCATAAAACTTTCGTCTTGTTTGAGTTTCGTTGTTCCCTGTTTGCGACCTCTAACAATAAGGCAAGGTGAATTAAACCCTGTTGGAAATTCATAAATGAGTTCTGGCTAGGAATTCGAAGAGATTAAGTGCTTAATCAAGCCTCTTTCTGTATTTTGTTCCATCTTTTCCTAAAAACCCAAACACAGCATGCTACCGGGTTCTATCGTAGTGTACCACGTACACATATTTGTAACCGTGTGTTTGGTTATTTTTAGAGGTACAATATTCTTTAAGCATAAATTATATCTTTAAAAGATATGCTTTTTATTATATATATATATATATATATATATAAAAAAAGCATAAGCTACCTCCCTTTTAAACACATAAGCGTGAAACAAACGCGGGTTACATAATTTTCGATTTATCTAATAAAATATATCAATTTAAAGATTTGACCAGCCTCTTGAATCATATCAAAAGAAAAATGTGTTTTTTATAATAAAAATTATTTGCAAATCAATATATACTTTAATAAACGGTTGTGGTTATTTTTCAAAGTGTTTTTTATTCGGAAATGCATCAAAATAATATTTTTTTTATTTTAAAAAAATTATTTTTGACATTAGCACAACAAAATAATCTCAAAACATTAACAAAATATATTAATTTAAAACAAAATATAAAAAAAATAAATTTTTTAAAATACAATAACAATCAAACATCCATCAGAGGCACCAATGGTTTGCTTTGATAGTTTTCAAATGGAGGGATAAGCGAGATCTGAAAGGCATTATAGTATAAACCAAACTTTAATTTTTTGTCTTATCATCATGTCATTGGGCAAATCTCATAAAGCACACCACAACGTGTTCTTGCAAATCTTCTTATCCCCAACAAATCCTAAGACTTCCTATTTCGAGCTGCCTTCCCTGCTGAATTCAGTTTTTTTCTTAAAAAAAAAATAATATTAAAATAATAATTTTTTAAAAAGTTATTTTTTTAAAAAACACTTTTAAAATAAAAAACATTCAAATCACTCAATATATTCACATAGTAATTACTATAATCAAACCGAGTTACTCTTTAAAATTTTTAACATCAAGCATCGCATTAGAATTTTCTGTCGTTGTTTGTAGTTTCATTTTAAATAATGTTCCATAAAAATTTTTAAAAAAAATCACTTTATTTTTTTAGTCGCTTTAATATACTAATGAAAAAATAATTTTAAAAAAATAAAAATATTATTATAATATATTTCTTTCTTTTTTTCTCGTTTAATTTCGCTTTGTCTTTGTTTTAGATCTTGCCCATTCCTTAGCTTCCCTTGGAGCTGGAGGCTATGTAACAACTGGATCCTATACTGCAACTTTAAAGCTTAAAGCCCTTTTTTTCTTAAAACCGAGAAAAAAAAACCATTCTCTCCAAGACAGCTGTTAACCACAGAAATGAAGGCCCCTCTGGTCAATTAAAAGTCCATACTCCCTTGGTAGCATTTCAAGTTTCTCCGACAAGTCAAATCTCAAAAAGGAAAAAAAAATGAATGAGGAGTACCGAATGTGCGGCCCCGATTCTTTTATCACTTGACTCGAGAATTTTATCTTCGAACTTCAAATTTAAAAAGCCAAGAAACATACCGGAGAACAAGGGTGGGGTGGGCTGGTGCATAGGAGGATCATCGATTTGCATTATGTTTTTAAAAAATATTTTTTATTTAAAAATATAAAAAAAAATTAGTATGAATATATCAAAATCATTGTAAAAAGTTTTTTTTTTAAATATATCAATTTAAGTTTTTTTTTCAAAACAAATAGATTTTAAAAAAACATCTAAAAATAAAAACCACTTAAATACACATTGATTGTAGGTGAAAAACCTAGTCTGTTTGGGAGAAAAAAAAAAAGAACTAGAAGGAGCCATAAAGAAAATGGCAGCCAAAAAATGGGTACACAAAAGCAAGAAAATAGAAGAAGTTGGAAGGCAGGATAGAGAGAAGGGGAGAGAAAGAAATGCAAACTGAGATTACATTGGAGTTCTAATAATGATATTCTTAGCAGTATTAAAAAGATTTTAATGAGATAAATCAATTAAAATTTTAAAAAATTATCATTCATAACTAGAATAGATTACACGTGTTATTCAAAGACAATAGATAACCCACCCGCTGCCGCCAAGTACATCACATGTTCCGCCCATAAAAAAAATTGAAGCAACCCATTTGGGTCGTCCCAAACGAACTGCATTATTTACTATAAGCAACCACATAACAATCCACATGAAACAATTTGAAGTATTTTTCTAGTAACTATAAGCAACCATTCAACAATCCAACAAACTTATACAAAATACACAACCTTCACATATTTATTTTTCTGCATTATATATATACTTTCTTGTAGATTATTTATCTCCTACATTTTATTAGCTTAAACATTAAAAGAAACTTGTTTCGAGCAAAGTTATTGTGTGCCCACTAAATAAGTGATAAATCCAATTACTTTACCTGCCCAAGATCACATCCCATGAAAAGTCTAGATTCAATTTAAAGTTTTTGATTAGTCATAATACCTAGTTATGTGTGCTAACTATATATATATATATATATATATATATATATATATATATATATATTATAAAATGATGGCTCCTGAATCTTGTAGTATATTATAGGTTGCATGTGTCGCGTTTAAGCATATAACATACTTAGATAGTTTACATCACTAGTAAAACCTACTCTTAAACGAGCTTTCAATGGTTTATGAGCAATGCTATTTCGCAAGGAAAAAACAACACCGTAAAGATCGTGAGTCACCAAATCATGTCCCTATTCTACACTTACAATTTTCTCAGATCACTTGTTTGGTTCCTTTCATGTAAATATTACTTACTAATTTATAGGTTTGTGTTATGTTGCACCTTAAATAAAAAAATTGAATATAAAAAAAATATGTAGATCTAAAAAAATTTTCATAGTTAATATTAAACCTAATCCAACAAGTCAACTTTAAAATCTCCTGACTTCATTCCTTACTTAGCTCAGATTAAAAATTAAATCGCATAGGAGTTATCCCAACATGACCTAGTCAACTTGGTAGGTCAAAAGACAACCTAGAAAACCTGTAAAACACATGGTCTGGTTTTTAAAAAAAAATCAAGATGAATTTTTATTTTTATTTTGAGATGTTGATATACTGGATCGACTGGAACTTCGTGATTTAACATGTAAATTCGTAATTTGGGTGATAGACTAACTGGGTTTAACAAACTTGTTTGTTTAAAATTATTTTTACTTAATTATATGATAACAAAAACAGATACTTATAAAATCAAGCACGCAAAAATATTAGAATATTTGTTTGAGACTACGACAATATTATAGAATACAAATTGAAACAATTTATGAAGATAAATTCAAAATCAAGCAAATATTGAATGGTAAAATTAAAAAAAAATAACAAAAAAAATAAAAAGTAGAGGGCATGCGAAAAAAAGAAGAAGTCTTATTATTCACTATTCATATAAACAATGAAGGTGTTGAGTTGAAATTTCAATTCTTTTAGGCCCCATTTGTTTTATGAAAAGTGATTTTTTAAAACTTTCATGTGTTTGTTTACCTTTAGAAAAACTGATCAACGGAAAATATTTTTTAGTAAAAGAAAATTTGACTTGATTTTCAGAAAAGTATTTTCCTTTTTATTTTGGGCACAAAATACTTTTCAGAAATTGTAAAAAATTCAAAATATCTTGTTATTTGTTGATTATATCAAATTTCATCATCAATCTTTTGATTGTTATACATTTTGTTTTGAATCTTTTTTTTTTCAATTTCATCCCATCGAACTTGATTTAATTTGATTTTTATATCAATTTTGATTCTCATATTTTTTATTATTATTTGATTTTCTCTTATCATTTTATTTATTGAAGATTTTTATCTATTATATTTGTTCCATATTCTTTTAATTGCTATTTATTTTTATTTGAAATAATTTATAAAATTTTATTTTTTTTAAAAAATTATCATCTTTTAATTTTTTTTATTTGTTAAATTCTGTCTTCATCATTTTAATTGTTATTTATTTTATTTGAAATAATTTATGAAATAAGATTTTTTTTCAATTTCATCCTCTAACTTTTTTATCTATAAGATTTCATTCTCATTATTGTAATAAACCTGAAAAAAATAAAACAATAGTAAATTATTTTCCAGTTTATTTTCTATGATATAGTCAAATACTGGAAAGTCTTTTCTAACTCATTTTCTATGACACTACCAAACATCAAAAAATAATCTACTTTCTAAAAATTCATTTAAAAAAAAACTATTTTATATAAAAAAAATATTTTCCAGCAAATAAATGATATTTTATATATCTTATGTAATTAGTGGTTCCCTCATTTAAGCATACATAACATCAGTCCATTATTTACCATGCTAAACTAAAATTGGGGTTGCGCTTTGAAAATTCCAACTTGCTTGTTTCTCCCAAAAAAAAAAAAAAGATAATAATTTGATTATCTAGCTCGACCCATTTGATATCCATTAATGTAACCCTTTCTAATACTTATTTTTCAGTAATAAAGTTATTTTTTAAACAAGTTCGCACGACAAACGAGACAAAAATTGTTTCTTGTTTTTCAAAGCAACTTATACGTCAATGGAGATGAAGTCTCTTCCTTGATGATTCCATGGGCATACACCTCCACATTGTACTGATAAATTCAAAATAATTTAATAAATTCTTTTGGATATATTCATCTTAAGGCTGGAAATCTAGGAAACAAATCCTGTTCACCATCATATCAACCCCTTGATACTCGTATCTAAAATTATTAGGATTGATAATTATTTTTTAAAGTATTTTTTATTTAAAAATTATTAAAATAATATTTTTTATTTTTTAAAATTTATTTAAGATATTAAAACAATCTGTTATATATATAAATCATTCAATATATTTTTTCATATTTAAAATCATGTATATAGTGATAGATCATGTACTTATTATTTGTTAAATCTATTTATGTTATGGAATCCAAAACAAATACATCGACTACCTCACTTGTATCATAAAGTGCTTAATACTTGGTAAATAGATATTATATAATATTAAGTTACATACAAATATTATATATTCTTAAGTTATAGTAGTTAATTATCATTTGTTATAGTTATACAATAAACTTCAATTATTAAGTTATAAATAATGTAGATTCATCTCTATAGTATTTGCAGTGCTTATATCTATTTTAAAGCTAAAAAGGGTTTTCTGTTATTTATAAATCAAGATTTATTTAAAAAATAAGGATTATATATTTAGATTTATTTTATAGGAATTATTATAATTATATGAATTAACAAATAAAAATAAAAACTAGTTAAAATACCCATTTGGGTTAGGTGACATGGAGGGTAAACCCTTCACCTACCCTTCCACCCGATACAAGTAAGGCCAGATCACACTTTCACCTACTTAGTATGTGTTTGGTGATGTAATATAGAGTGTTTTTTTTTTAAAAAAATAAATTATTTTAATGTATTTCAAAATTAAAAAAAAAACTTTGAAAATCAACATCTATCCTACTCCTAAACAGGTCATAATATTATTAATCTGGAGAATATAATCAAGTAGATTAATTGTGTTTAAAGTTGCTTATGTAAATTATATTTTATATTGTATTTGAGAGTGACTTAGAGATTATTTTTTAAAGTATTTTTTTAAAAAAATATATCAAGATAATATTTTTTTATTTTTAAAAATTTATTTTTGACATCAGCACATCAAAACCATACAAAAAATACTAAAAAAATTAATATAAATAAAATAAAATTCAACCTTTAATAAAAATCAAGTTGAACCTCGATTCCAGAAACTTTTCGTAGTAAGCAGTCAAGTAGAGAGGGCATCAAATCCATAAGCACGAGAGAAATTATTGGGATCTACATGCTGTAATCAATATCTTTGAGTGGCTTAGAGGCAAACGTAGATATAAATTCTTTTTAATGCTGCCTGAGCATGGCTTGACTTTCATCCCATTGGCACATGCATGATTGGCTAATTTAATTAAGATGGAGATAAGACTGAATCAACGTCTTCTAGGGCAAATGACTGACACCATATATATGAACCTTCTGGGAAAATTAATTAATTCCATGCCATTGAAATGGAAGTTGCTGGGGACGCCATATGAACCCTAAACCCTGGAAAAAAGGGTCATGCCAATGACTTTTCTAGAGAGGCCACAAACATTCAAAATTAAACACTATTATTTAGCTTCAACTGTCTATTTCTTTAATCTAGTTTTTCAATCTCAATATATTCATGTTCTCAAGAAAATTCAATGCATGCCATTACTACCCAATGGAACCATGTCTGCTTTTTCTTTTTTCTTTTTTCTTTTTTTTCTTTTCCAATTCTTTAATTTTCAATTTGGGAGTGGCTATAGGCACAAAGGCACTGCCTCTCCCTCTATTGACACAGCCTTGTTAACTTCTTCTTCTTCTTCTTTAATGGCTAAAGTGTCCGTGTATTTTTTACTGATTTATTAGCATCTCTAATTAATGAAGATTTCATTACTTTATTAAAACTAAAAAAAAAAAAACAATCTCATCCCTAAATTTCTAAATTGTAAAAGATAAACAACAATCTAGTTATGATTCTTGAAAAAAAATATCCACTAGATAAGATGGGAAAGAGAGAGAAAGAAACGCAACCTCATTATCTTTACACTCGAGTGAACTAAAAATTTCTATCATGAGGAGATCAACAAGCATCAATCAGTAACATGTTTTTTTTTTAATGTATTATTGTTTTTTGTTGGTGTTATTGTAATGATTGATTGGACTGAACATTTTTGGTTCGGTTCAGTTTTCATTTAAAACAATAACTAAACCGTGATACGAATTTAAACGTAAATAGATTAAAAGTATAGTTTATGAAACTATGAGGACTAATCAAATAGTTTTGCTGAACTACAGGGACTAAGTTACAATTAACCCCCACCAACTCATTGATCAGTAAGAAAGCAGCTATCTCCGTTAATGGCGTGCCGTTGTCTGTTAAACTTCCTTATAATCAGCATTAGTGCATCCTTATTTTTCCATCGGTACTTCGACACAAAAATCATTAAAGAAAAAAGAAAAAAAGAAGAGGTTCCTTTATAAATAATTTAAATTCTGAAGAGAAAAGTTTTGGAAGGGCATCCCTGTTACAGGGAGCGCAGACTGTGGATGGCAAAACTCAGAGACTTGTCAGCTTGTCCTTGTCTTTTTTCGACCGAGAGCAACGCCACCTTATCCATCGTACAATTAACTTTCCCAGTGTAAGTTCAAAACTATGAAATTTAAAAGCATGTTTAGAAGATAACGGCTAGTAACGGATTAGGAATGTGTATGTTATTATGTTTAAAAAGTGTTTTTTATTTTTTTAAAATTAAGTTTTTTTATAATTTTTGATTATTTTAATTCGTTGGTATCAAAAATAAATTTAAAATAATAAAAATTATTATTTTAAAATATTTTTAAGTAAAAAATAATCACCATCACAATCTCCAATACTATTTACGTTAGTTAATATCATTGTAATTCTTGCCTTTTATCTTGAGATTTTGAGTACTTGGACAGTTTTAATCAAATTTCTATTGAAGTATCATGAGTGTTTTTGGGTTTAAATATTTTTAAAGTGAGTTTTAAATTATTTTTTTAAGATATTAAATTAATATTTTTAAAAAAATTAATGATTTTAATATACGGTTGACAAAAAAAAATTAAAAAATATTATTTTAATCAAAAAATATTTTAAAAAAATATTATAAATCACACTACTAAACATTTAGAGCTCATTTGGAAACACGGGTCAACCTGTGTTTTCAAAAAAATTTAATTTTTTGCTAAAAATTATTTTTTTTGTATTTTTATATCGTTTTGATGCGCTGATCTTAAAAATAATTTTTTAAAAATAAAAACAATATCATTTTGATGTATTTCAGCACGAAAAATATTTTGAAAAGCAACCATAACCACGCTCCCAAACATGCCTCTAAGTGACCGTTTGTTTACGCAGCTGCGACAGCTTTTAAAGCAAATCACATATGTTTGTTGTATGGTAATGCAGAACCACATTTTACTATTCACTTAAATTTAAATAAAACCGCAGGTTTGCGGAAAGCAGCTGCTTTCCGCAAACCAACGGACGTAGTGGAGAGTGAATTATAATTCACTCTCTATTGTTCACTTAGTCACTCTCCACTGTTTCGGCCGAACCGGGTCGGTCCAAAGGTAAATGCATTAAACCGGGTCCGACTTAGTTAAAAAATTTTAATTTTTAATTGTGTTTTATTCGAAAAATTAAAAGGAGATCGCTTGATGGCGTAGCATTTGCAGAATTTGATAGCAATCCCAATTTTGTTCCTCATGGTATTTTATCTAATGTTGTTGCGTGTTTAAGAAACCAAGAAAACCGTAGTCCTTGTCGGATGGATTTCGTACATGATGAAATTGTTGTTGACACTGATTTAAGCTATCAAAAGGTCCAAAACGGATAATATTTATGTTAAATGGTTCTATTTAATGAGGGGAGTTCATATTAGATATTTTTTTTACCTTTAAAGTTTGTAAAAAAACAAATATAAATTCAAGTTAATTTTTAAATTGGGGTTAATTTTAGATTTTAAAACGGTTTTTTGAAGCCCTTAAGAAGATGGGTTGGAAGGCCTAATCTAGCTTGCTAGACTAGCAGCATCTTGCCTTTGTTATTTTTATTACAAATTATTTGGATTAGATTCATAACTTTTATTTCAATATCCAAATGTAAAAGCAAGAATCTGTCTAGAAAAAAACTAATGAGTCATAGTTCAATGAATCTCAAATCCGAGCATTTTTTTTTATAGAAATTAAATTAAAATTAAAAAAACAAAGAGGAAGAGGAAACATTTGAAATCATTTCTAGGGCTTCCACTAATTTATCCGGTTTTTTTTTCCCCTTGAACAGTCACTTGTTCAGTCCATCATTGTTTATATAAAAAAGCATCTTCCACTATTTTTTTTTAAAAAGGACTCATTATTTTACTATGTTCTATTAATGAAAATAATATAGATTCGTACAATATTCTTATTTTTAGTTTATCATTATTTTTTTAAAATTTCATTATTTTTCATTACATTGATTAGTGATTGGGTTTAATAATTTATTTTATGCTGGTTTTATAGATTTTTCTAATCTTAATTTTTTTATATTAAATTGATTCTTAATTTTAAGAGGAAGAATATGGTTTAGTTGTTTATGAAAAAAATTAAAATGAGAGGAATAGAATTGAAAGCCAGATGAAATGGTTGTCCTTTAATTAATAAAAATCTTTTTTTAGACCTTTGGTTTTTTGGCTCAGGCTATCAAACTTTTATTTTTCAATTTTATAATTTCACATTGCATTATTTAGTGATATGTTATGATGATTTATTTTGTATTTTTTTTTACATTTGATTGGTTCTTAATTTTTGCAAAAACTTATTTGATTTTGTTGTTTACAAAAAAACTGAAAAATAAGAATATTAAATTTTTAAGTTTGGTAAAATAGCAAGCCTTTTTAAAAAAAAAAAAAAAAAGAGGTGTAAACGCCATTTAGGTTTAAGATTTTATTCAATTTCCTTTTTTGATCATTCTATTTTGAATATTATATAATCTAGTCTTGAGTTTTATTTTATTCATATTGTTTGGATTTTCATTTCGTTAAGTAGATGGAAGTAGAGAAAGTTTTTTTTTTTTTAATTTGATTTTATGTTTTTAGACTTTAAATTTGCTTGTTTAATTTCTAAACAAAAGACACCACGCATGAGAGCTAGCTAGTTCAAAACCAAACAACATTTTAAATCAATGAGACATACATCATATTGTACTTACGGGGTAAGTTACATTAATAACCTTTCTAATAAAGTCTACTTATAAAGTTAAATTTTCTTAGGTTTTATTAAAGAGTGAAGGAATTAATTGAGAAAATTAGCAGTGTTTTATGGATACAAATTAATGGCTAATGGGAGGGAGGAGGCGGCCCGTGGCTTAATTTATTTTATTTTATTTTTATTTTTAAATTGAATTGGTTTGGTTCGGTTCGGTTCGAGTTGGTAGGCATGCTAAAATCAGAACCCGAACCAAACTAAATATTTTTCTAAATATTTTAATCGCTTTAATTTATTTTTTTTACCGATTCCTTTTTTTCTATTATTTTTTTAGGTTTTCTCGGTTAAATCAATTTTTTAATTTTTTTACTCACCCTTAGATACAATTGAGTAAAATTTGGGTTGATAATTATATTTAACTTAATTTCTAATATTTTATAAATTGTAAATCAAACCTATTTAAATTTTTTTGAATTCAAGTGAGTTGAATATATCATATAAAACTAATTTTTATATGAATATTACATATATTCATGAATTGAAATTATATTACTAGTTTTCATGGTTCTAAATTTAAAGATGGATCTCCAACATGGATTATAAGTGTTATGGCACTCTCAATGTTAATTTTTATTTTTGTATCTTAATTACCATTAAATTCTATCTTCCCCATGAGACAAATATTTTTTTATTTTTTTTATTAAATAAATCTAATAGAAAGTATATTAACAAAAAAATTTAAATCTGGATATTTCTAAATAAAATAAAAATAAATATGTAATTTATAAACTATCAAATATAAAAACATATTTCGTATATGAATTAGGTATCAAATTTTAAGAATCAAAACCCATCACCTAACTTAAAAAATCTAATTTTTAAGTTATTTTAATCCACTATTATAAATAATATCTCCATTATATATAAATTTAACAAGTTAACCCTACTCCCAGAGTGCAAATATTACACACCAAATTGTTTTTTAACAAATGAGCCTAGATGCATCCCTCCCTCCCTCCCTGTATACAACAGTCTAGAACTTACTTCTCGAGCAGATTTACCCCACTAGTGTTAAAAGAGAGGGAGAGGGATTTTTATCAGCAAAATCGCAGCAAATCACGGCTTGCTAGGAGGTCTTTGTAATTGTGTTACAACTGTATTTAAAAAAAAATTAAAATGTTTTTTAATTTTAAGTATTTTTATATTTTTAAATCATTAGAAAAATAAATTTTAAAAAATAAAAAATATATTACTTTAATATATTTTTCTACGTCCGAACAGTCACTTGGTCTATAAAATCCCTCCCTTGGAAGCATATCTCTACATCTCTCTTTCTCTCTCACACTCTCTCTCTCTCTCTCTCGGTTTCTCAGAGAGGTCCAAAAATAGAAAGAGATGGGTTTTGTTATAGCTAAAGCACTTGTGCCATTCCTCCTTTCATTGCTATGCTTCACTGTTTTTAGTGAAAAAGCTGAGTCACTGCCAGCTGAGGCACCCCATCACCGGGGCTCCTACCACCACTACCCAACAGCAGCACCAGTGAGTGCGCCACCGAGTCATGCACCTAGCCAAGCACCAACCCCACACCACCACCACCACCATCATGGTCACGCACCAGCTCCTGCACCTGTTCACACTCCAGCACATGCACCAGTGCACCCACCAAAGCCTCACATTCCCCCACCAGTACCCACTCACTTCCCAAGAAAGCTCATAGCAGTTCAAGGTGTTGTTTACTGCAAATCTTGCAACTATTCTGGGGTTGATACCCTCTTGGGAGCAAAACCAGTTCTTGGTAACTTGTTCAAACTTCCTAATCTCTCTGGCTTAAGTTTATCTCTTTTCTTTAAAAACAGTGTTGAGTTAATCTAACAATATTCTTAAGAAACAACATTCAAGCAACTATACCGTTTTGCATGTTCAAGCATAACTATAGCTTCCTCCTACAAGCCAAAAAAATAACATGAGCTAGCTAGCTCGTTTATTTTATGAAAATGTTGCTTCGTTTTTGTGTCTTATCTTGAAAGATTATGTCTTGTGCGTGGGCATGCATAAGAGTATATGTTGTCCTCTGTTCTTCTACTTTACTTGTACAAAAATAAGAGACAAGTTATTATTGCCGTACATGTTCATACGCATTGTGTCAGCTCTCCTGATCTCTCTGCGACATGGACATGTCCGTTATCTATTTTATTCAAGTTTTGAATTTATGGACAGATAGAGAGACGAGGTCCCTACTCTTTTTATGAGTGCATGTAACATCAATTGGATAATAAAGTTATGGGCTGAAGCAGCTTTATTTATTCCAAGGACTAGCTCTTTACTCTAGGTACAAAAGTAAGCATCAAATGCCTAGTCTAGCGTTGTGCATGGGTATCCCACGGCTAGAGACCTAAAAGGGAGGAGGGGAGAGGGAAGAAAAGTAATTGTTATTATTTTTTGTCTAATAAGTGAGTAAGCATTGATTATCATGTGCAGGTGCTACTGTAAAACTACAGTGCAATAATACCATGAAGCCACAAGACGTGAAGGCTACAACCGACAAGAATGGTTACTTCCTCATCAAAGCGCCCGGGACCATCACCAACTATGGAGTTCACAAGTGCAAGGCGTGGCTAGTCTCATCAACAAGTACTGCTTGCAGCAAGATAACTAATCTCCATGGTGGACTGACAGGCGCCATGTTGAGGCCTGAGAAGAAGCCTTTTGTTGATGAAAAGAAGCGTGAATTTGCTCTCTTCAGTGTTGGCCCTTTTGCTTTCGAGTCCAAATGCCCTCGTTAATCCCCCAAAGTTTGTATGGGTTGCTGCCTACTGGTTTCTAGCATTGCGTGTCCCCACTTCAATTAGAGTTTCTTTTGGGCTATGTAATGGCAGTTTCTTAATTAATTACTTCAGCGTGCCGTTTGAGAGAATAATTTATAGTATCCATAGATTATAAATAGGCATTTGCCTTTTATTTTGGGTGTCAGACTCTTGGACCATAATTATTACTTGGGCAATAAATACCACCGCTCGTCCAAAAAGCAAGATAGATAATCTAATCCATTTGAGTTATTCAAAAAATATCTTTATGATATGGTAGACAAGTTTCAAGAAGTGGGCATTCGGCCCCCTTCTCTTGTGTAAGCCCGGCCGCCCTTGGCTGCGAGGCTGCTACTGAGTTTTATCAAGTTGGTTCTGTACAAGGAAAACGAGCAATTCACGTCAAATATTTCAAATGATTTTTCTAGTGATTCGACCCTTTTTTCTCCTTTACATGTTGGAGAATTCATTCTTATTCTGGCCTGTAATTTTCAGCATGTCATCGAACAAAACGGCAGCTGGCCTTGTCGCAGAGAGCTTATTTTGAAGAAGAGTGCTGAGAAGGGGGGTGCTTGTTAGCATGAAAGTTTTACATAAAAACAACTAGTTCTTTTGAAAAAAATGTGTGTTTTTACCCAAATTATTAAGTAACAAGGTCACCGCAGTATAGTTACTTCAAATCGCCGAAAATTCCCAGTAAGGGTGAGTACAATAATTTCTTTTTCGGCACAACCTCCAAAGAATGCCGATCAACTTGGGATGTGGCTGCCCTTCCATCGGATTCTTTTTGTTTTGTTTTTAGCTTTCTACCTTTTTTTTTTTACATGACCAAAGGGTCTTTTGAATAACAGTATGCTGTTTGAAGGTCCAATAATCAAAGTGAGAGAGCCTCCCTCGATAAACAATGGTTTAGATTAAATCAGCATGGGTTTTTGCACCAAAATGGCCCACCAAAATTCAATCACGGATAACGAAGAAGTAGATCTATATTTATATTTTCAACAAAAATGCAGGTTATTTTATCATTTTAACAAATTTTGTTAAGAATTTTAAGAAAATAACACATGTTAGAAAAATATCTAAAAAATAATACTATTTAATCATAATTATATTTTTAAATATTAATTTTGTTTGATGTTAATTGGGGTTAAGGTAATTTAAAGTTTGATTAATCTAAATAAAATTATCAATTAATTATGACATTATTTGAAGATGTTTCAAAGTGATTATAATTGTTTTATCAAATTTTTTTAACAATATCGAGTTTATTAAAAAAGAGCCCGGTAAATCCGGTAACTTTTTTTTTTTTCTTATGCACCATCATAATATCTCTTATTATTGAACATTGAATTTTAAATCTTATATATTGACCGGACATGCATTTTTGCCTTGTTAAAAAAACGCAGACGATGATTCTAGGATACCCCTTTTCTTTTGTCTCCGCCCCAGCACTCGGAGGTCGAAGGTCATGGTTTCTATATTTTGCTTAACGAGAGACCTTTCTCGATCCATAAGCAACAAGAATGCATGATGAGACCACTTGAGCATATTCGATAAGAAAAAAGAAATCGCTTTGAGAAGACATGTAGCTTCCTTTCAAACCATCAAACCTTGTTCAAACACAAACAGTCCGTCGAGACAATAAGTTAAAAGAGAAGCAATTATTGCCATCACATTTCGATCTTCATAATTCATTCAACAAATTGATGCTGGAGAATGGCAAATCACTCGAACGGTACTATCAGCAAATATGAATTCTTTGGTGCCCGCGGCTGCCCGAGAAGCAATACATGCCATCTGGTCAAATCACTCAATTGTCGGCATATAAACCTGTTTCCAAGTAATATCAGAGCATGAACTCTATTGTTGCACGCGTTGCCCGAGGAGCAACGAGCGCTTAGGGCAATTATTGGTGTCCTCACCTTTTGAAACATATTTACACCCCTTTTCTTTTCTCATTTTTAACAAAACTTTTTACCGAAGCTTTGTTACTTATTTACGAATGCTAGGTTAATGCTTGCTTAGATATCTATGAAAACTTCAAGATATTTAATGCCTAAAGTTGGCTTTGCATTGGTTGCTCGGTAGGATAAAATCAAGTTGGCGGAACGAAGTGCGAGTTCAGATTCGCAAATTGGTCTCGAAGAACGAAAGAGAGAATAAGGGATGAGCATTTCAACTGGCGAGTCAAGGAAATTGCAAACAAGTCAGCTCTAATTGCGTCTCTGAACATATATATAATAATTGTGATTATGAAAATAACTCGGAACTATAACATGATAACTATAATTATAATTATAATTATGACAAATAAATTTGTTAAGTACCAAAGTGTTTCATTGTTACCAGCAAGCTTTTTTAAAAAACAAAAATTTATTAAGGTAAGCTCATCCTTTTATTCCCCTCGTAACAAAAAACCTAAAAAGCCTCCATGTTTCACTACAGACCAAGAGAGAAAGGACCGTAAAATTGCACAATACTTCCTTTTTTTCCCTTAACTTTTTCTTTAATTTAATCATTTTATATTAACTTGATATGAAGTTTTGATGGTGTTAAAAACTATAATGTTGAATCAATACTTGATTTTGAAAAAATAATCCTGTTCTACTTGAAATTTTGGGGACAAAACTTGACAATGAAACAAAACGCTAGCCACTTTTTGTAAAAAATTTACTGTACATGAGGTGTGTTTTTAAATGTTTTGGTATGCTAGGATTTTTTTTTGTTATTTTTTTTTCCCATGGTTTTCAAGGATTTTACACTTTTATCCATGTTTTAAGAATGTGTTTGTTTTTGAAGCAACTTTTGTGGTTGTGATTTAAAAAAATAAGTTTTAAAAAAGTGTATTTAGTTGGATTTAGATATGTGTTTGGTAAAAATTGTGGTTGAAGTTTATGTATAGAAAAAAAACATGTATAAAATATTTAGTTGCGATTGTTTTTCAAAGGTTTTTTATTTGGAAATACATTAAAATATCTTTTTTTATTTGTAAAAAATTATTTTTGATATCAGCGCATCAAAATAATCTGAAAACATCAAAAAATATTAATATGAAGCAAAGAAAAAATAAAAAAATTTTAATTTTTTCAAAAGCATTTTTGAAACACAAAAACAGATAGAGTATACAAAACTCAATTAAAAAAACATATAAAAACTGCTGGACAAAAACTGCATCTCAAACTCAATTTTTTAGTTGGCCCAACAACATAAAATACAGTTTGGTTTGTTACCAAATACCTTGTTGTATTGTTTTACCGCAAAAGCAAAAACTAACGGAAAACAAACGCAACTTTAATCTCTAAGTTTGAGTAGGGAAAGAGAGAAAGTCAATAAAAAACAAAGAAAAAGAGAAAATAGTCAATTAATCGCATTCTAAATAAAACAGAATCATCCTTGTTGTTAATGGGTTATATCTAACAAGAAAGAGTTCTATTAAAGTGTTTTTTACCCTTTATCTTGCCATACAAAGTAAATTAAGGTTAAAAAAATTATTTTTTTAGTTTAATTTTGTATTATCAAACCAACGTAGGGGTATTTTAAATTGAGAAATTGATTTATTGATATATTAAAAATGTTTTAAGCAAAAATAAGTTGAAAATTGATATTTTAATTCAAAAACACTAAAGCTCGATTTGTTATCCATCTCTCTAATGGGCTATATTCTTTTCAAGAAAGGAAAGAAGGCAAGCCCACGTGTGTTAAGACCTTTTATTATTGGGCTTGACCCCATTTTATATATTTTTATTTTTTTTATTTTCATTTAAATGCACTATAAAAAAAAAAGTTAATATGATATTTCAATTATAATTCAAGTTTGTCATGGTTATTATGGTTTTTTTACAGGAATTGTTTTCAATTATTATGTGCCCAATATAAAAAAACAAATAGCACATCATTGCTCAATTAAAATAAAATTTTTATTTTAAAAATTGGTTAATATATTTTTTACATGATTGATTGGTCACATACAAAAGATTGAGATTTTACTTTAATTATTTTTAAAAAGCCTGCATTTAAGATGATGATAGGGTTTTCTTTATAAAAAAGTGTTTGCCATAAAAAAAAAAACGTGTTTGTTAAAGCAATTAAGAGATGCACTAATTAGGAAATGAAATTTAAATTGGAGGAATACTTTTTTTCCGATTTAAATTTTTAATAAATATTTATTTTAATTGTCACTGTCTTTTATTAAAAAAAACATAATAAAAATATTATGTTAGTGTTTTTAAGAAGATTATGAATTTTTTACAATGATATTATCAATTGTTTTATGAATAATTTTCCATTTGTATGCATTCTTTTTTATAATAACTTGCTCATTAATATTAAATGAGAATGAATTTTTCTTCATGTAATTGTTTTATATAATATTTTCTACATTTATTTTTCTTATTTTTTTCTCATGTAGATGTGGAGAGATGATTGGTTTATGTTTATTTTATTTTTTTAATTAAATCTTACTTTAATGATCAGTTTTTGCTTAAAGAATAATGCTCATAAAATAACATGATTTCATCAAAAATAAGAAAAATACATGAATGACAAAACATAGTTTATCTTATTAAAAATGTACACTTTTTTATTTTTATTCCAATTTAAATTTATTGTAGTTGATTTTTATTCAATTAACCGTGCTCCTATTAAAAAAAAATATTGTAAAAAATTCTGAATTGGATAAGACAATTTTTATGTAAAAATAAAATTATCCTCAATAATTTTATTTGTCTTTTTCCTCGTAAATCTTTATATTTATAATTTTTAATTAATTAAAAATAGATTTCATAGAACAAGGCTATTAAACACAATTAAAACCATAACCAGAATCACGAGTTTGACATATTAACTTAATTTAACCTTGATCAATTTAAAACATTTTCATTTCAGTTTTTTTATATATATATATAAAAATTAACACAATTTTGAAAATATACTTTTAAAAAAAATCAAATCAGATTTTTGCTTAGGTAATCGATTCGCGGTTGTAAACACAAGGTCGACGAGACAACAATAAATTAATTTTCACACAATTTTCTTTGAAACTTTGGCCAATGCAATAGTTGAGTTGACCAGTCGCACCGATTAGGTTAAGATTAATAACATTATTAAAAATTTCCACAACAACATCTTGGGCAACTAACTAGTTTTACCTAAATTTGTGTTGATTTTACACTTGGTTCTTTTATCAAACTTTCATATTATTATTATTCAATGCTCTAATTAGTCCTTAATTCTAAATTAATTTCATGTAGACCCTAGACTTGAAATATTGTCATTTCTTTGGGAAATAGAAAATATTTTATGATCAAATAAAAATAAGTTTAAAACAAGAAAAATCCACTTATGATTAGCTTAGAGATGAAAATATTTTACAAAAAATATTTTTTTCATTAAATGTGTTGTATCGTATTACTAATTAATCCCATTTTTTTTCTTTGTCACTTATTTTTACATGCATATCAAACACTAAAAAAATATTTTTAAATAATTTTTATTAACCTAATTAAAAATGGAAATAAAATATTTATAAAAAAATATTCTAAAAACAAATTATTTTATATGCAACAACCATATCCTAATAAATAAATAAACAAGGTTTGTCTAAAACTAGCCTATTGGCATGCATTATGTCCCGGATCAAAATGATTTTTTTTCAAACGCCTGAAAAAAGTTTAGATATTGCTAATGTGTCTCATAAAAATAAAATACAATTTAGCCATGAATTTAAAATCAATTGCATATTGAATGATATTTTTATTTAATATTAAGATAAAAATGCATTGGATTTACCTAAGTGGGTTAACATGTAAAACTTACATAGATAATCTTGAAAAAAAAAACAAATTGAAAAGCTAAATCTCCGACTAACTAAATGTTGAAATGATGAAATTTGTGGGAAAAAAAACTTAATTAAAAAAAATAAGTGAACTCGAGTCGACCAACTAGTCTCGCGATACAAGTCATGCATGATATCAAATTCAATAAATTTCTTATCCTATAGATTATTTTTCATTTGATAGATTTATATGACAATATAGCGCATGCAGATTTTTTTTGTATGAAATTATTTTTTAAAACATATAAAAAAACCATAATAGGTGCATGAGATTGAGATAACAAAAACAGATTATTGATAACAAGGAGTTAAATTACATTTTTTTTGTTTTAAGTTAAATAAAAAAATTGATCATCAATAACAAATGATGAAATTATTATTATTTTTTAAATAAAAGACAAAAAATGAATTAAACAAAAAGAAAAAAAATAAACCGAGTATCATGGCTTAACCCATCAAAATTGCAATTTGGATTATGTAATCAAATAAGTTCAATATTAATTTTTTATGAATATATAGTTAACCTAAACATACTAAAAAATAAAAAATAAAAAGGTAAAAAGCAACTTATGAATATGTAGTTTTCACTTTGGTTCTTTGTGGACAGTGCCCGACTAAAAAAACAAAAATGAAGAGGGAGCACAACGACGAGCTGGTTTGGAGTTTGTCAAGCATGATTTTCTGGCCCGTTTAGTGGATTATGTTCTGCGGTCCAAACCATGTTTTCTAGACATATTCATATTTCTACAGGTCCCAAATGGGCTGGCTTTAGTTTTAAAATCCTCTTCTTCGAGTTTAGCAACCATGAAAGGTACTTCGAGTGGGCTTCTTTTCTTTTTCTCTTTTTTCAATTTTCCTTTTTAATGACGTTGCCTGGCAGCCTAGGGCTCAAAATTCTTTATGTATCTTCAATTCAGCTTTTATATTTCAATCGAAACCGATTTTTCTCTTTCGAATGATCCGAAGAAACACTCTCAAAATCAAAAGAACAATATTTTTAATAACCTGACTAGGAAGTTGAGAAAGTTGAACTTAGATAACATGAACACATATAAAACGAGTCATTTATTAGGATTAGAGGATTTTTTATGAACAAGTTAGCACGGCAATGAAGAAAAACAGTCTTAAATATTGGGTTGTGTGTATTTACAAGGTTTAAAAAACTTAATTGCTTAGAAATAGATTGCAAAGGAGATAGTAAAGTTGAAGATGCCTTATCTGGGGATTCTAGAAAATTTATACACCCTTGAATCTACATGGTTGTGTCCATGCAATGGTCAATATGCTTGTCATTTATAACTTTGAACTATTTGCAGACACATGCTCATAATAATAATAATAATAATAATAATAATAATAAACCTATCTAAAAGCTGCATAAAATTTGAGTTTTGTGGTATGTGTACTATTGATGACGATAGACGTGCTTTTATCTAATGGATGCATGTTTTACCCCATAGTTGGTGGCGAGTCGATCAGATTTGACTCGAGAATAAGGTGCTTGGAGATGTTCGATTGACATTAGGATATGTTTGACTAGCTCGGGATCCCGAAGAGTATTGTATTCGAGGGTGTTGCTTTGTGAGACTTCGAGGACATCTGAGACCCAATCTAAAGACAAGTGCTGTTAGCCTGTTACCCTTGGATGCTCGGATGAGCTATCACCCATTGAAGCTACAGTCTTATATGTTTTATGTGCTTTGCCTCATGTTCTGTATCATGGAATGTAGATTCTGCGCCATCATGCACTACCTCATCTATTTTTGGAAGCGAAGAATTTAAAATTTAGAAACACAAGACAAGCGGCAAAACAAAAATTGGAAGGTATTATGGTCCCCTGTTGTTAGGGTTGAGAAGGTTGAGAAAAAAAATCAAGAAATCGATTAAATTGAGAAAATTTTAAAAAAAAATAACTGAAAAAACCAAACTGTGAAAAAAACCAATAAACCGATTAAAATTTTAAAAAAACTGACCGGTTTGGTTCGGTTTCGATTTTATAAGCCTGAAACCGAAAAAACCGAATCGAATCCAAACCGAAAAAAATTGGAAAAAACCGAGCCAAACTGGTTTTTATCTTAAAAAACCAAACCAAATTGAAATCCGTCGATTTGAATCGGTATTGTTTTTTTTAAAAAAAATATTTTAGTTTGATTATTTTTTAACAAAAACCAAACCAAACTGAAAATAATCACTCTAAGTGATGCAATCTATGCTTGTCTTTTTTGTGATTTTAATGGTTATTAAATGCTTGTTGGTACTTAACTGCTTTCCATGGTTAACAATATTTAACAATAGCAGTATAGTAGGATTGAACAAGACCTTTGAGGCTTTGGCTTCGGACGTTGAATGGTTTTTTTTTTTTAAATAGAAAAATTTGAATGTTTATTGAATTAAGATCTCGATAATTAAATCTGAATTTTTTTCAATAAACTTTGACATATAAAATAATCTTTAATTTCACTAAATCAAAAAATGTTATTAGGAATGGATCTCAGTGAAGAGAAGGAACGATGCCGATAGAATTAAAACCCGGCCTACTACTTTTAATTCCTTTTCTTCTTTTAATGGCAGCCCGAGACAATATGTATGCTGAGCAGGAGAAAGAAATCAAATACCTGAGGATTGAAAATGAAATGATCAGGTGTCTGTAGATTAATGATCCCAACTCCATATTAACATCTCAAACATGATCAAGGTTCCAAGAGAAAACGAAGAGATGAAAAGAGCAATAGATCGAGCTCTACGAGACCATCTTCGCGGGGTGACTGAAAAGCTCGAAACATGCATGACGAGACGTGTTCGAACTTCGAATGGGATCCCTTGCAAGGGGTACGTGGAGTTATTGAGCAGTGCTGCTATGCATGATGTACATATTAATTTTGCTGGTAAGAGGACGATTGTGCACAGGTCCAATCATTTTTTAGGTTTTTTTTGTTTTCCTATTACCCTAAGCAGTTATATACTCACCTGTTATTATACCTCGGCAGAGCAAAATCCTAAATCAAGCTAACCTATCCCGGCCAAAGTTGGGTATGAAAAAAAAGTCACCCTAAAAATCTTGAAAGTAGGCAAAGCATGTTAATTAAAGAATCATCTCAATCCAATAATTTAAGTTGTTAAGTGAGATTTCAAGATATAATTTATATTATTTTCTAAAATACTCTCTCAAGTAAAAGCTTTTCAGGTTTGAAACTTACACATGTCCATATTATTTAATGTTTAATGTTTATCAAATATATAGGGATGGTAAGATTCAATCTCGTGACCGCTTGATCATCAAAGCTCTGATACCATGTCAAAGAATCATCTCAATCCAATAACTAAATCTGTTAGGTAAGATCATAAGATATAATTTATATTATTCTCTAACAAAACAGAATTTAAACCTAACAGATCGATCAGCCCTATGCTCGAATTTATTTTTCTCCCCTCGTGTCTAGTTTCGAATGGACATTTACCCATCTCAAATCTGTAGTATTGCTCAGTCATTCACATCAAGTTGCCCGGAATCGATAGATGGCATCTCATTTTAATGATATTTTTGTTCCAAAAAGGAGCAAATCGCATCGCGTTGTATAGCATAAAATTCATGCGGAAGCATCTGGTGGAGAGATATTTGTGGTTTATGTTTCTTGCAATGTGGTTAAAACATCCAAGTCAAAAAGTTTCGTTTGAATGAATGTGCAAAGCGATTAATGGTTTAATTTTAGCAGTCATACCAAACTATTTATGGAAGTATCGCACCGGCCACCAAGTTTCTCAGTGTCTATCCATTTCAAGCCAGTAGATAATTAGTTTGGTAATTACTGGTATATGCTTTAATATAGTGGTGAATGGTATTTTAAAAAAAATATTTTTTGTTTTAAAAATCTATCAATTTTATTTTTTTTATTTTTAATACAGCAAATCAAAACTATAAAGATAATATTAAAAAATATATTAATTTAATATCTTTTCAAGTTCATCAAGTTAAACGCATTCAAATATAAAAATAACTACCGCCTGGTAAGATAGAGCTTGAATCAAAACTTACTTGCTTATATATATATATATATATATATATATATATATATATATATAGTTTGCTTTACAAGGAAGGATAACATCTATTAGTGTGTTTGGTAGGAATATTAATTAAGTTGGATTTTTTTATTAAGAGAATTCTTGTGCTTTAAGCTACCTAGCAAGGGGTAACCCTTTTTTTATGTAATAATTAATTAAATAGATTGAAAAATCATTAAGATTCAAACGTAATTCATTAAAAGAAAGTCAAGTCGGATACATAACAAATAATTAATGGGGAAAAAATCTATAAATGTCTCAAGTTGGAGGTCGAAACTAACGTTTAACGTTCGAGTCAAAATTGAATTGATTTATAAATTAGCCATACGTTTGAGAGCCTGTTTTAAGCAGAAGTGAAGGTTAGTGAATTTAATTCTTGATTCATGTAATCAAGATAGTTAAATGAAATACGTGACATAAACGTTAAATCAATTTGTGTGATGTAATTATATATTTTTAAACAGTATACTATTCAATTTTTTATATAGAACTAAAAAGAGAGAGAGGGATATGCTTCATCAGTGCTCTGACTTCAGCATTGTGGCTGTCAGCCCGTCACCCCTAATTCTGAAGTACTCTTCACCGAAAGTTGTAGTATGTAAAATACAGGGATGAGATTTGGGTTCTTCTACGAGAGCTTGTTAGAATGGGTTCGGAGTGTTTATATACCTTAATAAGAAAATGTCCTCGGATATTCCTGGATTTAAATGTTATACTCCTAAATTTAACTATTATACCCGGCTGCACTTGAATTCTACCGACACATATGAATGCATAAAAAAAAAAAAAAAAACTAAAAGGTTAGAGCTTTATCCTGTTTATTGTGAGGAGAAAGAAACATCGTAGATTCAGATAATATTTTAACCATCTTATCATTCATTGCACTTAACAATTGTCTTAGAAGTGAGGGTAGGATTGTCTTTTCCAGAAAATCTAAATATCATTTGTATATTGAGTGGGGGCAGTTTAGTAATTTACTTTTTAAAATGTACAGTAAAAATACCTTTTCATCCTCGAAAGTTCAAAAAAATTGACGTTTGATTAAGGGGACTTTGTGTATTTTCAAATTAATTTGAACAGTTAATTCTCGATTCTACCATTCAAAGCTCAAAAATATTGACCTTGCAATAAAGGATTTTTTTGTCTTTATACAATTTTTGAACAATTAAATCACATATTTAACCTTAACCTTTGACTAAAAATATAAGGCTGCTTGAGAGGGCATTTTAGTCTTTTCAAATTGATTTTTTTTATAATATTCATATGTTCTTGGGTCTTGTTTAGTAATTTCTATATTTTAAATATTAATAAAATAATTAAAAAGATTAGTGCGTGTTATTCACATGTCAGTGCGCTAACATCCTACATATCATTTTGGAGACATGTAGAATGTATTACGATGGTCAAAAACTTTCAATCACCATCTCATTTGATGCGATGGGTGGTGGCGAGACTCCTGGTGTGGTGCATGTAGTCATTATAGAGGTAGTTCAGTGACTATAGAGCTTCTCTCCTTTTTTTCTTTTTCTCGGGCCTTAGTATTTATGTAGGGCTTTTAAAAATTTAGTTGTGTCCTCCAATTTGTATTTATTTTAAATTTGATCCTTATTCTTTTTATTTTTTTAATCTAATGTTTCTTAAAGTTTATTTTATTTTTGATTTCGTCCCTACTCATTTAATTTCATTAGATTTTTTTATCCAATTTGGTTTTCGTTTTTTTGATTGTTAATTTTTTTTTATCCTTTTAATTGATTTATTTTTTGATTTTGTCCTTTGGAATTTAATATAAATTTATCTGATTTCCAATTTTGGTTGTCATTTTTTTATTGCTCTTTTTTTTTATCCTTTTCTTCATTTATTTTGTTTTTCAATTTAATTCTTGATTAGTTTCTTTCAATTATTTTATGTGCATGGTTTAGTCCTCATAATTTTAATTTTAATTTTTTTATGATTTATAATTTTATTTATTTATTTAACTTTAGTCTTTTTGCCAGGTGCTTCTTTTGAAAGTCTTATTTTTTTTTATCGATTTTTTATGAGTTTTTTTTTCAATTTCATTAATTTGCATAAAATAATTTGCTATTGAGCTTTGTTATTTTTACTTTTCTTTTTTTCGGTTATTTTAAGAGTAGGTTGGTAAAGTTAGCTTGGGTTTTTTTATGTTTTTTTTTTTGTTGAACTTTTGTTTTTCTGGTAGGTCATTCTTTTGAAATCCATTTTTTTTAATCTTCATCTCATTTCATGGGTTATAGATTGGTCAAGTTAACTCGAGTTGACTCGGGTTTTCTTCTTCGATATTATATTTTTTTTTATTTTCATCTTTGACATTAGATTATTAAATCTTGAAATTTACGATTTTTTCCGCTTTTTTTTTTGTGGGTTGTTTCGGTCTTATATCACGAGTCGCGTTTTATTAAATTTAACTTGATTTGTCTCCAATTACCGCTACTTGAATATTATTTTTTTCATTGAAAAAATTTAGGTTGCTCTGGGATATAACACGAGTCACCTGTCTAGTTCAAATCTAATTGTTATCATAATTGAATTGCCTCTTTATCAAACTTGAATTACCCTTACATGTACGTAATCGATATCAGCCTTAAACCCATAAGGTAATGAATCATCTCCTAGAGATTATTAAGCAACTCCTTTTCCACCTCTTTAAGCTTATTATGCAAAATAAACAATACAACCTCTAATATTCTTTTTCTCCATCACAATAATTT
>Ga0325414_1000088_pt1 | contig 50622 bp, 24 predicted proteins | sample PopdelMetagenome_8_FD_206183 | JGI IMG/M metagenome (GOLD analysis project Ga0325414, IMG submission 206183) | Populus deltoides microbial communities from Bellville, Georgia, United States - Leaf-PdKOR-R3 | ecosystem: Host-associated > Plants > Phyllosphere > Phylloplane/Leaf | place: USA... | reverse complement strand
AAAACAAAACATGCTTACAATATCTAAATATTTTTTAAAAAAATAATGCAAAACTACGGCATAGATTGTACCGACATCTAGTTGAAACTATTACCGAACCAAGATCTACCTTTGGATTTACTATGTCCATTAAGTTTCTTTATTTCTATTGTCTCCCCTCTTCTCTGCTACGAGAACATATGCATCATCTGCTATCATTTCACTTCGTTTTCTTTCTTCAATGAACAAGTTATCTTTAACCATGGATAGCGTTAAAGCACAATTTGAAGCATAATTACAGAGTTTCATAACCATAGTCTTTCAACTATCTTGTAAAGTTCCAGTGGTAACAGTGCTTGTAGCTCATCATCGATCTAGCACTATTTTCATGATTTTCGCTTGATTAAACGAATCGTAAAAGTCATTCATGTTTCCAGATGAAGAACAAGTCTCCAGATGAAGAACAAGTCTCCAGATGAAGTTCCATCTCTATATTTCAAATTCACAAGCTACTTCATCATAAAAGCTTTATTCCATACAGTCTCACTTTTCGTATGAACTTTTTAATTTTATCCATATTTCTTGGGCATCTTGGATACATGATGAAACGCATTATCATCAACCCACTGTCTGATGGATCCAAAAACTTTCTTCTGCTCTTTTTTCCAAGCATCATTAGTCTTGCTTGATGGGTTAGATTTACTCAATTCAACAGGTAATTATAAGTAAGTCCTCTATTCTCGACTTTTGAATCGAGTAATTCAAAGCCATCAGTCTGATCATGGTTCCTGTTGATGGCTTTGAATTGCTCGATTTAAAAGTCGATAATCTTTTCTTCCTATAATAGCTACAACAATCCAAAATCTTTTGTGGTCATTATAAGATGGACCCATTACTCAATAGAGGTTGCTAAATGAAGGAGAATTATTAAAAGAATAATTATCAGAAGATAATTATTACTAGTTTGTTAATTGTTACTTGAATGCGATAAGTCAAAAAATTTAAATTATAAATATTTGACTATTTTTATAGAAAATTATCAAAAAGGTTTTTCCACCAAAAAAATGTTTACTATAACCAATGCTTTGACAAGTACTATAAAAAGAATTCTAATATGATATGTTTGATAACTAGAAAAGTTCAATCTACTATTGTTTTATTTGATTGCCTTGAACTTATAAAATTTCTTATCTGAAAAAACACCGAAACTATCATATAATAAATTTGATCCCACTATGATGGCATCTGTAGATATATGGAATCATGTGCAAGAACTACATCTTGAAATATTTAAACTAATTATATGATGCATATAGTTTAATCAACGGTTAAAAATGCACCATAAAATATTTGGATTATAAGTATAAAGTTAAAGATGCTAGTATGAAAAAGTTCATACTAAATGTTTTTTTTATGTTAAGATGGTCGGTCCAAAAATTATAATTAGCCAAATTCTATATTTTTAATTCATCTTGCATGGCATTCATACTAAACAATTGGTTTTGAGTAAATCCTTTCACGTGAGCAATTATTGAAAAATTATCATTATCTTAAAAAGATTTTAAGAACTACTTTAATTGTAAGAAGATGAAAGTTGAAAGCTTTATTCCAAGATTAAGGATAAAAGAGAAAAATAAGTTATCTAAAAAGAGATCCATCACTTCTTTCATGACCCTTAAAGCAAATATTATGACAAACAACAATAAAAACCAAAAGAATAAGTTTGTTACGAAAGAAAGGGCATTTCCAAGAAGTTTAATGGAAAATGCTTCATCTGCAATAAAATTGAACATTTAGCTAAAGATTGCAAAAATATATCTCAACAAGAAAACTTTAATAAATAAATAACCGCTTAAACCAATTTCACTAAGGTTGATAACCTCTCAAATGAAGGGTGAGAGATGAGCTAGTTTGTCAATTAAATAGTAGTTAGTTGATACTAATGCTAGAAGATATGTTTTCATCAAGAAGAAGATATTTTGTACTTATAAATAAATGGATGGTAAACAATTGTATATTAGGAATTTATTAACCTTAAAGGTAATGGGTATTGCAAAGGTCATACTAAAGATGACTTTCAGAAATCTTCTCACCCTCAACAATGTGTTTTATATTATTGATATTGTAAAGAACTTAGTACTTGACTCATTGTTAAGAAAAAATGATTACAAGATGATCTTTAAAAGTGATAAACTTGTACTCATAAAAAAGTAAGATGTCTGTAGGTAAGAAGTATGTATGTAATGACCTTTCTAAAATGAATGCAATGAATATTGTAACCAAGAATCACATTAATAATAAGAATAATTTCTTTTTTTATTATTTGCTTGAGTCTTATGATATGTGATATGAGTGGTTAGGACATATGAATTATAATTTTATACAAAGATTAATTAATCTTGAGTTATTATGAACTACAATTTTTAAGAAAAATCTATAAGTATGGAGTTTGCAAATAATGAAAATTTATAAAGACTTATTTTTAAATAATTAAAAAAATAGCGAACTTCTATATTTAATTTACTCAAATATTGATAATTTAAAATTTATGCAAAATAGAGGTGGGGAAATTATTATATTACTTTTGTAAGTCGTTCACAAGATATTGTTAAACTTAATTTATATGAAGAAAAGATGAGGATTTTGAAATGTTTAAATATTATAGGAATGAAGTTGAAAATCAATGTGATAATAAAATAAAAGTAATAAGAAGTGATTTAGGTGTAGAATATGAAGCTCTTTTTGGGAATTTTTGTTTCTAAAATGGGATTATCTATCGAACTACTACTCCTCATTCACTTCAACAAAATAACATTATAAAATGTATCAACCAAAATCTAAAAAAAATAATGAATGTTATGTTTATAAGTTCGAGAGCACCTTAAAACTCGTGGGAAGAGCCAGTTTTAACTGACAATTATATAATAAAGTATCTCATAAGAAGTTAGAAAAAATATCATATAAGTTATGAAAAGGTAGAAGTCCTTTCTACAAATACCTTAAAGTGCAGGCAGGGTTGTTTAGAAAAAAAGTATTGAAGATATTTATCCTAATATCATAATAAAATAAAGAATTATTGTGTTCTTTGAAAATACATTTCCTTTTAAGAAAGCATAAGAAATTTTTTTTACTTAAAAAGATAAATGAAATAAGCTCATGTAGTCATTATGAAATAGAAGAAGATGAAATTGATCCAAAAAAGAGTAAGAGAAAAAAACAAAAAAAAAATCCTATTTTTCAAACATATTTGTTTCAAAATGAACCTTAAAACAACTATAAGGTAATATTCTATTTTGAACCCTCCAATTGAAAGAAAAAGGCGGTCAACTATAAAATTTCAATCCATTTTAAAAAATTACACACGAGAACTAGTGGATCTTCTATTAAGAAGTAAACCACGTAATATTCTATTTCGAACCCTCCAATTGAAAGAAAAAGACGGTCAACTATAAAATTTCAATCCATTTTAAAAAATTACATATGAGAACTAGTGGATCTTCCATTAAGAAGTAAACCATTAGTCCATAAATAAATTTGAAAAAGGAAGATGAGAGCTTATGAATAAATTGATTGAATAATCATCTTTCTTTATTTGAACAATTTATTCTTGAAGAAAAAATATTATGTTTTTTAAGGTAAATTAACTACGGTTTTTTTTTTATAATTGGTAATTAAAGCAATAAACAACAAGAATTAATTAGTTAATTAGAAGAACTAATTTTGATTTCAAAATTTTGTACAAAAAAGGTTAAAGGAAGATGTTCTATGTAATTAATAGTAGTTATTCTCATTTCTTCTCTTCTATTTTTTTAGCCTTCTTTTACTCTATTCTTTATTTTATTTCTTATAGTATTCTAGAGCTTAGGTTCTGGTATTTTGTAGAGAGATTTTAATTATGTTTTCTAAGTTCATGGATTTTGATTAGTTGTGTAACTAATCAAGTTATTGTTGTTGGAATATTGTAAGACTAATTGCAAACATTTTGTTTTTGTACCAAGTAACAAGTAATAAAGCCTTAAAAATAAATGATAAAATCCTTGATAGAAACTATTTTTGAAGCTTTCTTATTCTTTTTAAGTTCATCAATAAGTAAGTATAATAAATATTCTTGTTAAGTTTTGTATTCATTTTCATTATGTGTTATCTTAGTAATTTGTTATATGCATTCTTCGTGTTTAAGGCTATACTATTCTCGAATGAATCATTTGATAATTATAATTAAATACTAAGTTTGCAAGATTATATAGTAGATGATTTTAGTTTTATGTTCATGTAAATCACATCTAGTTGAACTAAATATTAAATTTCTTTGAATATTTTCTAACACTAATCAATAAAAATAAAATTTGTATATATTGATAAAAAAAAATAGATAGATAAAAAAAAAATATGGTTTGAAGGGTAAATTTTATCCTAATGAAACTTGTACCAAATATAACCTTATAATGAAAATACATGCGCCTACATTAATGAACAAAAAAAAAAGATTAATAATGTGTGTTTAGAGAAGAATATCAATTACAAGAAATAAATTAACAAATATATTAAAACAACTAGGGTGGTTGTCACTATTCATTTGGACAATTAAGATGCTTCATGGTTCTTTCAGTTAATTGTCATACATCAACTCTTTTTTTTTAATTAAATCATTTTATCACATAATTTCATTTCATGAGGTAAAGTTTGAAATTGTTAAAGAAATGAAAATTAAAATGAAGAGGATCAAACTATTAAACACAGGGAAATTACATGGTCAATTTTCATTTCACGAAAAAAAGTTTATCTTTTATCTTGAAATTTATTATGTGTTAGAATGTGGCCAATCAACAATTTTTTTTTTCTCTCTTTTACCTTTTTCTTACGAGTTTCTCTCTTCTCTTTCAAATCTAGGAACTAAGAAATAAACAAAATAAACTTTTAAACTAAAAGGGAAATTCCAAAAACAAAAATAAAGGGATTGAAATGGAGGCAAAATGAAATTAGATGGATAGAAAACTAAACAATGATACAATTTTGTTTTCATTTTCACAATATGATCACTAAAAATGATGATCTTTGTGTCAATATATTCCTCTTCTCGATAGGAATTTAATGGAGGTGGTGTTTTCCTCTAAACATGTTGATGAAAGTAGACCGAGGTGCTTTGTTTATGATTTAGTTGATTTTCATTTTCTAAGAATGATTTTTTGGTATTTCAAGGTACATAATTAGTTTTTTCGAGGTTTATATTATGTTTTGAAGGTGTATTTAGGTAAAAATAAGCTAAAAATTGGTTTTTTGGGTCATAAAACTTGGACCTCCATTTTCTCGAGGTGACCTAAAAGAGACTAGTCAATAACCGGTCATCTGTCACTACATGTGACTTGTCGCTCAATTTTTTTTTTTTAAAAAGTAGATGATGTGTTGGTCACTTTTAGAAGATAAAAAAAAATAGGTGTAAGCATATGTTTTTGTTTTTTTAATTAAGGCAAGGTATATGGGCCTGGCCCATTAGCACCTGATGTTTTTTTTACTAAAACCAGGTACATGTGCGTAGCCCATTAACACTTAACACTTTATTTTTTTATTTTTATTTTTTTCCTTTTTCATAAAATATTAATTTATTCCCTTTCACTTATTTATTAAACAAATTGAAATAGCTTTCTTTTTTAAAAAGTGATTGATCTTTCCATAATTTTTTTAGTTATATGATACTTCAAAGAGATTTATTTGATTTATCTAAAAAAAATTTCTCTTAAATTTTATGTGTTATAACCCATTTTGAACCTTTGTTTTTCCTTTTTTTAAAAAAAAATAAATAAAAAGATTGGAAAGCAAAAAATAGACAATAAAGGAAAAAGGTTTCAAGATAACAAAGGATCAAGTGTTTTAAAAGAAGATTATCCAAATGAGAGAAAAAAATAAAGATTAAAGAAAAAATTGAAGGGAAAGATTCTACAATTCTTAGAAAAGGAAAATTTAATCTTTAACCATATATTTTTTTCAATTAAAAATCCTCATTCAAGGAAATAATATAAAAATCTTTTAATATTATTTTTCTAGTTCTGATTTTTTCTTGTTCTTGAAGGAATTTGAACAATTTAAATATAGAGGGAAAACTAAACAAACAAAAAGAAATTTTCTATAGATAAAAAAGCAATCTAGCCATCCCAAATCAAAAGCAAAACAAAAAAAATCCTAGCCACTTAAAACTTTACGGAACCTTTCTTCTCTTGTTTTACCAAAATTCAACCATACACAAACCATTAAGTCTTTTCCTTTACCCACAACCATCGTACTGAGAGCCAAGCCTTCATAACAACCCATTTTTTTTCTCATCCATATCAAAACAATTATAAAGTCAGCATCTATTTTGGTTCCTCAAACTCTTAAACATAGCAGAAATGGTGATTTTCAATATTTTTAAGAATTTCAAGGATCTCGTAAATAATTTAAGTTTTTTTTAGGGTTTATATAAAGATTAATTAGGATTATATTTTTTTTAGGCTTGATCAACTTCTTCAAGATTGGTTTATTATAAATCATAAGTCATTTAAGTGTCCAACTTCTAATAGTAATTCATACAAACCACCAATCAGAAATCTTCTAAAATCTTTTCAGAGAGAGTAATAACTATGCCTTTGAGTGCTAGTTATTTATTTTTATGTTTTGTAACATACTTTATCTAGTCACATAAGATCTTATAGTAAAGAATATATGAGGCATATAAATCTATTTATAGAAAAAAAAAACCTAATAACCTTATTAATAACAAATTATTTTTTTCCCTGAAAAATATCACATATATTATTTTAGAATAATTTTAGAAATTTACTTAATCAAATCCCTACTTGAATTTATAGGTCAAGAATTGTAATCCCTTATATTAATTATATTTTAGTCTTCAATTTCTAAAACTTATTTGTAATTAAGTCACACTTGATTATTCATTTTTGTTTAATCTTTAACCAATGATTTTTAATGTGTGTGACACATTAGGTTCATAATAAGTTAACCCATATATAAATAACAATAGTAAATAAAATAGGTTTAAATAAATTAAATAATTTAATTTATTATCAATTCAAAAAATTAATTTATTTATATTTGAAGATCACATATAATGTATAAAAATATGTCATGATCCCTTAAATATTAAGAAAGTTATACGTGATTTGACTAAACATTTCAGTGACAAGTTTCTCAATGTAATTATTATTCCTTCTTCAAGAATGTACTTGTTTAGACATTAGAGTATGAAGTGTATTTGTTCTATCAAATCATATTTATTCTCAATACCTTACACAAAAATTTCACAATCAATACTATTTGAGAACAAGTGTGATATTTTTTTTTTAATTCATATAGGGTGATAAATCCTTTCTTGATCACTCAAATGCTTTCATACAGTTCATGTTATACCTTATATTTACTTGTTAGTTATCATTGATTAGGACACCATATAGTCAAGATCAAAACATAGTATTCTCAAAATAAAATAGTGATATCAAATCTAAGGATCATTTACACAACTTTCACATAAGTCTTTCCATGGATATAAATTATTTTTTCATATGAAATCCTTATGCAGGTCAGTTTAATGTATATATTGATGCAATCATATTATTCAATAATTTTACCCATATTTACGTAGTATTTTATTTATTTTTTATATATAAAATGCCTTGATAATCTTTGATTTATGATTTAAATACACTTTTGGATGTGACATTTGAAAAGGAGTAAATTGAAGATAAAATTCAGACTATGTTGCAACCTGTGTCGAATATTGACAGATTTAACATCTGATTGATATTTTATACAGAACTTGAGTTGTAGAAGTCGAAATGAAGTAATTCCAGTGGTATTAAAAAGCTAACATCCTTACCTTTCTATACATATATGTCAAGAAAAATAAAAAATAAAGATAATGAAAATCACAGCTTTCAAAGACAAGTTTCACATTCTATTAATTTTGACCTTCATCTATTCCAACTTGAATATCTTGAGTTAGAGAAGTCCATTTGATGCAGACAACTTTTATTGGATTTCTAACATAAAGATCTATCATCATATCAAATTTCAGCAAAAAACAATCTCATATGAGAGAGATATGATTTTGTTAATACAATCTATAAACTTTACCACCAGACAGATTTTGTGAATAGACAAGTTTAACTTACTTAAATGTAGATTGCCCATATTAGAAAGGACTATTATTTTTTTAAGAGGATACAAACAGATTGGAGGGATATGGGGATTAGGGTTTCCTAGCATAAAAACTCTCTTTATTTTAGAAAAAACTATTTTACTAAAATAGTTTAATTAAAAAATTTATTAAATCCTAAATTAGGATATTACATAAATAATATTTTTTTAAATAAACACTTTAATTCAACTCAAATTTAATTAGAAAAATTAATTCAATAATTAATTTAATTTGTGGTTTTAATTTTTAATATAGAATTAAAATTTTATTTATGGAGGGATAGAATTATAATTATTTCCTAAAATACCCTATTGTAATAAGGTATAGATTGCAGGAGGCATCCTCAAGCTAGGATGGCAACAGACCAAGCATTGTGCATAGTGGGGCAACAACAAGTTAGCTTGTATGCTTAGCATAGACTAGCCGTGCCAAGCAGATGTTATGCCATCAATAGTGGAGTTGCTACCCCAAATGATTTTTTTAAAATTTCTAGCCAGATCTGGGCAGAACAATAGTTGAAAAAAATAGTTTTTTTTTAAATCATGAGAGAAAAAATAACTTTGATAAAATTATTTTGCACATAAAATAAATTTAAAATTAACATCAATATCAATTAAAACATGTGAGACAAAAATAACTTTGGGAAAAAAAATTTACATTCGAAATTAATTCACAATTTATGCCAATAATAATTAAAACATGCAGTCAACAACCCTAATTATCTAATGATAACTTTAATACCATTGTTGGGTTTTTCAAAACTTTTATACACAACAAAGATGAAATTTTTATATTTTCTTGGGAGTCCTAAGAATCTTAGACAATTTATGATTGTTTAGAGTTTATACAAAACATACATGAAAATTAGATCTTCTTTTTAAGGTTTGATTAACTTCTTTGATACTGGAATTTTGAAAACTACAAATCATCCAAGTGTCTAACCTCTAACAATAATACATGCAAACCACAAGTAATAAATCTCATAAAACCTTTTTAAAAAAGAGGGATCACTATGTCTTTGAGTACTAGCTTTTTTCTTTCATGTGTTTCTCTATATTGTATGTTCTATAACATACTTATCTATCTAATCACATGTGTTTCTGTATATCGTATGTTCTATAACATGCTTATCTATCTAATCACATTAGATCTTACATTAAAGAATATGAGGTATAATAGTGTATTTATAAGAAAAATCTAATAACATAATTAATAGCAAAATATTACTTTGCCTCCTGAAAAATATCACATATATTATTTTAGCATATTTTTTTAAAAAAATATTCAATCAACTCCCTACTTGATTTTTCTAAGTCTAGAATTGTAATCAATATCATGTATTAATTATATTTCAGTCTTTAATTTCTAAAACTTATTTACAATTAAGTCACACTTGATTAATCATTCTATTTTAGTTTCTGAAAATGGTTGTTAATGTGTGTGACCCATTATGTTCCTAATGATTGACTCAAATATAAATCATAATCAAGCAAAATATCTAACAATGTATCATGATCCCCTAAATATTAGAAATATCATAAGTGGTTTGACTTAACGTTTTAGTAACAAGTTTCTCAATGTAATTATTATCCCTTTATAAAGAATGTTTCGATTGAGATATTAGAGTATGAAGTGTGTCTGTTATATTAATACTATATTAATTGATTTTTTGAATAAAATTTCAAATTCTTTTCAAATCTCATTTTACGTTGCACAAAGATTTCATAATGAATAGTATTCGAGAACACGTTGGACATTTTTCTTAACTCACTTAGATGAATTCTCTCTTGATCACTCAAATACCTTCATATAGTTCATGTTATACCCAATCTCTACTTTTTTGTCACATTTGTTTAGGAAAATGTGTAGTCAGGACCAAACCATTGCATTTTCAATACAAGAGAACTTAGTAATTTTAAGTCTAAGAATCATTCAAACAATTGTCATATGAGGCTTTTCATAAATACAAGTGATCTTTTCATATGAAATTCTCATGCAGATCAGTTTTGCGTATATGTCATTTGATAAATACATATATATTAGTTATATGTATCCTTTATACCTTAGCATATGAGAAAAATTGCTTCCTTTCAGAAAGAAAAGAATATAATATGTGTGAGTTCAACAACTCTAATTATTGTCTAGTCTTAAAAGAGCATTGTTTTGAAATATTTAAGAATAACATTTTGATACAATAGGCATCTCATAACCATAACTTTATCATTTTCTTTTTGCAAAGTATTTTTTACCCAATAACTTTGTTTTTACTCTAGACCCATTAATTAAACATAAATGAATATTAAAGATAAATAATGTATTTATTAATACTAAATAAGTTTTCCATGAACAAAGACAATATCATATATAACCAATCAATTAATTATATGTATATATACTAACAACATCCAATGTTCTTTTTCTCATCTAACCAACCTCTCACCAGAAATTACCCTTATCTTTTTTAGTTTTAACAATAACATCGGTGCAAATAATTGACCTAGACACATCAAGAAATTCTAGGGATGTTGTCTCTATTGATTTTACAGGTTTGAGCTATAAAACATGAATCAAATGTGAACTGCAGCACAACACTTTCCAGGCGTTAGACTAATTTCCTTGTGTGACAAGAATACACCACCACTATATTGACATCTGACTACTTTTTTTCTCAATATTTTTCAGCAACTTTCTCTCGCTTCCTTTCACATCAAATGACTGAAATGTTAAAAATTAAAGTTTGAGATTAAAAAATGAACTGCTAATATAATATGCACCAAACAATAGCTAAACTAAAACCTTGGAGAACAAATTTAGGTTTTATGTGTCAATATTTAAACGGGATATTGTTTTTTGGTTAAATTTTGTTATTTGTGGTTTAATTCCTTTTTAAATTACAGATAAAGTTTTATTTTACAAAATTAATCTTAATTCATCACCAAAATATTCAAAGACACTTTGCACATACAAGAGAATGTAAATTAAAAAAAAAAAACAATTAACAACATATAAAATCATGCTATTGTAACTTAGAAGAATGGTAAAAAATGAAACAAAACACTTAATATAAACTATAAACGTTACCCTTTCCTCATATTTTTCAGTATATGTGGTGATAATATATACTTTTTAAATAAAAATGTAATCCTAGAATTCCATGTGTAATCTGTGTCAAATTGAAAGCACAGTTGATGGACGGTGGGGGAAAGAAATGAAAGTTTCCAATTCTGCTAGATGGTCAATGCTAAGATTTTAAACAACTATGTTATATATACTCAGAAAGACCCGTACATTGAACCCATTGTTACTTTCGTTTATAGATTTTGTCCAGGTTCAACCAAGAACTTGAGAACGTTTGCGGTCCTGGGAGCTGATGCCATTTGGCCAAGGGGCCAAGTGCCAACCAAAAACACACATTTGGTCGTTGCTGCTACACTCGACAGGCTTGATTAAAAGGCTGGAGAACGACGAATGCCTTGACACTGACTGAAGCTAAGTGCATGATCGAAAATAATTTAGGGAATTAGTGACTCCATGATCAGCAGTAGGCAGCCCTTCTCATGTAGCCCATATTTTTTAAAACATAGTCAACGTTAGTCTTCCCTTAGATGCATGCATGTAGTCTTTCTAATCGACTTGTGTCTTCATATGAAAATATAAATCATGGAGAGACGCAAGTGGGCAATTATTACGTATAAAAATATAATTTCGGTTGTTTTTTATTTAAAAATATATTAAAATACTATATTTTTTATTTTTTAAAATTATTTTTAACATCAGTATATTAAAATAATTTAAAAATATCAAAAATCTAAATTTAAAATAAATTTTTAACATCAGCATTAATTAGTACCAACGAACATCTTACACAGTTGGAGCTAGCCCTAACCCATAAATGATTAGAGAAGAATAGAATAACATGAAATTAATTAGTGTGAGTGAGGATTTTAAAATAAATGGACTGTAGCCACGAGAATCTTCCTGCCATAGCTGGTTCTTATATGTTAACTATTTGCCGCACGTTTAACCTCATTAGTCATGTCATATCAATTAAATAGTTCAAGGGGTTTGGCAGTGAAAATATTGTCAGTCAATTGAGCGTTTTAAAGATGGAAATCGACTTAATTTCCTGGAACAAGCAGAAGTAGATTAGAGCACATGCTGCTATTGTTAGAGGGAGATATTGTTTGGTGACCCGTCACTTTATTAGTTAGAGCAAAGCTTACTTTAACGTACTTGTAAACTTGTTTCTGATCCGATCTCTGTGAGTAATTAATTAGGCTAATCATTCAGCCAGCGAGTCTTAAGATCTCAAGTGTGTGTGTGTGTGTGTGTGTGTGTGTGTGTGTGTGTAGCATTCAATTACGTACCTTGCTAATTATGCTATTGTACAAAACTATTAGAGGAGTAAGCATAGACTTAATATATATTTCAAAGCGAACTTGTAATCAAAACAAATATATAACATTATATAAGATATTAAAATGCTAACATGCATAGTTTGAAAATCGAGAAAATTATCCAAAAAATTAAAGAGAAGAAGAGTGTCAAAATTCTTAAAATTTGTCAAGCAAAACAGTCTAAAAAAACAAACATAAACACTTTTCATTCAACTCTCTTTTATAAAGGATTTTGAAACCAAAACCGATATATATATTTGTTCAAGTTATTACTAGAATAAATTATGAGAAATTATCGGTCTTAATTAATTGTTATAAAACAATATTATGCTTGATAATTTTGGCTTTAAATCTGATTTTTTTGCATTGAAAAAACTATCTAGGTGGAGAATAAGACTAATTGTTCAGACTCTTTATCTATTGACTAGATAAACTAATTAATGGACTGATAAAAAAATAATTCTTTATGGATCAAAGAATTATAAACCCAAATCAAAGCTAAAAATATATGGGCAAGAAATTAATTTTTTTTTGTAGTCCACTTAAGAGCAAAACTCACTTTGTTTAGGTCATTTCTTTTCTAAAAGCTTTTGTGCTATTTGGACTCAATTTTAATTTTTTACCTTTTCATTATACAAGCAACAATAAAATCATATTTCCTTTCTATATGGGATGGAGTTTTTTGGTTTTACAAAAACATGTCAACTAATAATTCTTTAAAATTAATTTTTTATTCACCCACAATCATTTTAAATCATTATTAAATGTGCATATTAATAATGTTTTAAAACAAAATTTTCAACATATACATCCAAAATTTAACCAATATTGTTAATTATTTCAGCTCAAATGCTTAAATTCTTGGATGAAAATTTAAAAATGACTTTTTAGTATTATTTTTAATAAATACAATGTTTTCTAGATCTCAATATATATAGCAATTACTCCTACTACATGGTTCTAGTGATTGTTCTTTTTAAGGAATTGACCTAAAATTTACTTAATTATTTTTTATATGTTTGTTATTGGTGTTGTTTCCATTCATTTAATTATCATATACTGCATGCTTTTGGTTTTCATATATAATAAGTGATGGCTAAAGTACTAATTCAATTTTTGAATCAAATATTACAAAAGATAATGACCTCTTTGTTTTTTTAATGACATAATTAGATTGTAGAGACCCCAAGACATCCAGCAAATTTAGAAAATAATATTTTGGCAATCAACTTGAAATTCCAAAGATGAAACGCTTTCTTTTAATTTCTATCCACAATGACAACTTGCACTCATAATAGTTCCATATTTACTTTATGTTGATCGAGCTCGTTGACATCTGATAGTCCCATTTTTGTTTTCTATATATTAAGGAGCAATCTATTAACACTTTGCAAACACTGATCAGTAACTAAATAAACATATACGTGGAAAACTTATATGAACAAGTTATTTGGTTACGAAGGAAAAACCTTTTGAAGAACTTTTCAAAAGATTAAAAAAAAAAAAAAACCCTCTAAGGCAACCAAACCCAAGATAGACAACTTTCACTAGTTTAGATTATTATAAGATGAGTATTTTCTACAAATCCTTTGTGTGTATACAACCTTACCAAGACAAACTCTATGTTTTTTTCTTCTATTACGATAGCTTGCGAGAACACCATAACTAAAACTTCTAATTACTAACAGTTAACACATGAACTCTCTCTATGAGTCTACAGGCTCACCAACTCTTCAACAAATAATTTTCCTTTAGAATTTTCTTCACACTCCACTCATATATCAAGAATATAAGTTGCGAAACTCTGTGTAACTCCTTAGCTTATTGGGTATTCTTGCTTCGCTGCAAGTGCTGCTCTTTCTAAATGCCTCTAATTATCCTTCCTTATATACACTTCTATGAGATAAAGATCAGAACCTTCGATAAACATTATCTCAAAGCTTCCTAGTCTGTTACGTTCTTAACATACTGCTAATGTGTTTCTTAAAAACACTTCTTTGACAGTTATCTTTGAATAACATGTATTTATCTTCTTTAGATAAAACTTATTTGGACTTCCTATATAATCTACCTAAACAAACTAGTTAATTACAAAAATAATCACGCTATATCCTATATGATAAACTTGACTAATTCTTTATTTAATTTGGATAAATTAACAATCTAAACAAATTCATCTTCATCAACGCAAATAATCATTCACTAATCAAAGTCAATCATTTTGAAATCTAAAATCTCCCTAGTTGGTTGATTTATGACAAAACATAACAAGGATGAATTAACATGCCAGTCATTCAGATAGTTCAATTATAAACAAATACAAAGTATACCTAAAAGCACAATTGAATCAGTGTTATATAGCAGGAGAAAATTTAATAATATTTATGCACAACATTCTAATAGTTTCTAACATGTTTCATGTAAACAATTCATAACATATTTAAAGAATACTTCATACAGCATGTTGCATCCTAATAGTTCATAATATGTTAAAAAATAAACATCCATCAGATATTGTTATGCAACTACATGCATTAAGTTCAAAGTTCATTAAGTATTCAACATAGAATTTTTTATGCTACAAAACATATCCTAGTTATTATAGACTAGAATATTTGATATTTGATATTCATTAATAATTAACAATGAGTAAAATTCCATAAAAGCAAAATAAATATTATGACGATTAGCCAGTTGCTTTGCTTCCTTTTCTTTGTATACATCCTTGTCTCCCTTTTATTTTGGCTCCAATCCTAGTCCTCATCTTCACCAATAATAGACTGATGCAGTTGTTCGATATCTAGATCAAGGTGAACAATTCTATCATTAACATGCATAATATCTTGTTGCATATCTATTGGCAACTCTTCAATATCATCAATATTTTGTTCCCACTTACTAGTAAAACTTTCAAACATATTTGATAGTACTTGCAATTATTCAATTATAAGAGGGAGTAGGTGATTGGTTTGAGGAGTTTCTGGCTAAAAAGAGGTAAACTCTTCAAGATGTGACCTCATTTTACTAACCACAACTTTGAATTTGACAATAGTTACGACTGAGATGTTTCAAAAAATATGAATTATTGGCTCACTATCATATAATGGTACTTTAGCCATGATTGTTATCCTTGATATCAACCCATCAAAAGGCAGACTCACGTCCTTATCGGTTGTAGCTTTTTTGTATGATATCAATAAGCGAGGGGCTAAGTTGATCGGAACATTAATAGCAATAACATTCATAAATTAAGCTTTCTCAATTGTAAGTTCAGTATATCTTCCAATAAACCAGAGGTTTATTAGCATAATTTTTGCTAACAGTCAGTAAGGAGGTAGCATAATGTTCATAAGCAGTCTATGTGCTTTATTTGACCATTTTAGTCCTTTAGGGCCAACAAATAGATCTCTCATATGAGTCTTTGAAGGGGCTTATAAGAAAAGCCAGGATTTATGATTTTAAGTAACTCATATAACTTTTTAATGATAGCAAGAGAAAACTAATAGTGAAAGTAATGTTGTGGTCATTAAAATTGAAAGGCTCACAATTAACATAAAACTTCCTAACTTCTTCAACATATAGAGCAGATGCTCCTTCAATCAATTTACCCCATTGTTTTTTTTCTTCATAAATATGTCTTCTATAAACATAGATGTAGGGTCGAGAAGATCAGTTAACAAAACATCTCTTTTACCTAGTATGTTTTTCTTGAAAAAGTTGTTTTGGTAAGCCATCTTTACACCAGGGAAAGTGAAGCGGTCAATGTTTCCAAACTATGCTTCAGATTTAGAGGAACTAGCCATCGCTTTGCCTTTTTCTTTTGTCCCTTGAATCTAAAAGGGCTGGATTAGAGTCTTTTTAGGGGATGAGGTCTCTTGTTCTTATTAGAAGATCTTGAAATAGAGGCTCCATGTTTTTTTAGCTTTTACTTTATAACGTCTTTTTAAGAAGAAAATACATTAGTTATTTTCAAAAACAATAAATGAAAAGGAATATGTTATGTAAATATAACGCATAGATGATAATAAACACTCATTCTTTTTAATAAACTTCTTAATAAATTTCAGATCAAGATAGGATATCCTTACCATATTTTTAGAAAGGTTAAATGCAAGATGAAGAGGATAAACATATGTTTTGTATTATAAATTTCTTTTGTATTTATCATAAGATTTCAAGTAAAAATGAAGAGGTTTTCTTGAAAAAATATGAGATGAGTGCCTTAAAAAGAAACAAAGAGGGAGATAATGATTATTGTGTGTTTTGATAAACAAAACCATTAATTTAGCTCTGAAAAAAATGTTTTTCTCTTGTTCATGCTCACATCAAGCTTCATGATATGCACTTATAGTCTTTTTTAAGATGACACATCAGTGTTATGAAAAAAGATTGACTTCTTAGACTAACCATTTCTCTTTTCGTCATTTTCACATGTTTTTCTCACAAGTGTATCTAATTGTACACTTAGGCAAAGATATAAACCTACATAAAGTAACTCAATTTTCTAGTCTAGAAATACTTATAATTGACATTTTAGAAGGGGATATTTACCTTATCAGTCAATTTTCATTCATGAACGCATGTTTTTTTAGTTGACAAAATCAAGATGTGAGTGTGTTAGTGAGAAAGACAACAGTTCTGATTAAAAAAAAAATCGTTATCTTTTTCTCTTCGATAAAATATATGCTAGCAAGGTGTGAGCATACCTTAAAAGTTAAACTATATATCAGGGCCTTGATATAAAAGATTTTCACTCCTAATATAATATTTGATTAACTCTATGATTTCCATTAAGTAATTGCTCATCTATTTCCACATTGAGCAATTGGCTTTTTCTTCAAGAAATTAGAGAGTAAAATGGATGCATACTGAAGTGTTCATCCATTTCCACAATGATGTGAACACTTGAATTTTTCTTAAGGATATGTCAAGAGGAGCATCTTAACAATTTGTGTACTAGGTTCAACTAAATTTAGTCAATTCAAGACATATTACTTCCCCTTAATTATTAGCATACCTACATTTAATTTAATTTTACTTTTGCTAATAGATAGTAAAACAACAAGAATTTCTCATAGTGCTTAATAATTTGATCATTTGATCATTCAAAAAAATAGTGTTTAAAAGTGAAGACTATACCAAATAAGATTTGCATTTATCCCAACAAAAAGAAATTTGTGAGATTTAAAGGTATAGATTAGGTATACTTACAAGGTTTGCTTTCATGGTTCTGTTTTAACATGTCACATGTGAAAAACATATATAAATCTTAGACCATCTAAAGGTTGCGTGAATAAGTCAGCAATTAATGTTCGATGTTTCCATGTTCTTATGACACAATCTTTGATTCAACCAAGTCTATAATAAAGTGATGTCTTATATCTATATGCTTAGTTCATGAATGTTGTATATGTTTTTTGAAGATACCAAGTGCACTGGAATTATCATAATAAATGGTCATAGTATTTTGAGAAAAATCATAATCCTCTAACATCTTCTTCATCCAAAGAAGTTGTGTGTAACAACTTGCTGCAATATAATCAGATTTTGTAATGGACAATGAGATTGGATTTTCTTTCTTACTCATCCATCTTGCCAAGTTGCCACCAACATAAAAACACCCTTTAGTAATGCTTTTTTCTATCATCGGCATTTGAATAGCCAACTAAGCTTAAGTTTGAATCTTTTGAATATGATAAACCATGTTCAATTATAACATTAAGGCATTTTATGATTCTTTTCATTGCTATAAGATGAGATTCTATAGGACTAGATTGGGATCTAGCATAAACACCCACACTAAAAGCAATGCCAGATCTACTAGCAATAATGTAAAGTAGACTCTTTATTAGGCTTCTATAAAGTGTAGAATCAACACATTTACATATAAGATCTAAGTGTATTTTGACAGAGTGTACAAGTATGACTATTTCTTTCCATGCTAAACTTTTTCACCATATCTCTAGCATATTTAAATTAAGAAATAAAAATTATATTTTCACTCTACTTAATTTGTATGTCAAAAAAGAAGTTTAACTCACCGATCATACTCATTTCAAATTCAGATTTCATTTCTTTAGCAAACTCATAAGAAAGTGAATCACAAGTATCTTTAAACACAGTGTTATCAATATAAATCTAAGCAATGAGTAAATGTCTACCAGTTTTTTTTTACGAAAAAGTCATGTCAACTTGTTTTCTTTTGAAATTGTTATCTAACATATATTTTATTAATTGTCCATACCATGCTCATTGTGTTTGTTTTAGACCATAAAGGGCTTTCTTCAACTTGTACATATGATTAAGAGGTAAATGATTAGTGAAATCTTTGAATTGTTCTATATAAACCTCTTCTTATATCCATCTGATATAGTTTGAAAATTCAAGTGATAGGAAATTGAAAACAATATATGAATAGATTCTAAATGAGCTACTGGTGCAAATATTTCATAAAAATCGATCCCTTCACTTTGAGTGTATCCTTGTGCCACTAGTCTTACTTTGTTTCTTATAATTGTTACATGCTCATGTGATTTGTTCTTGAATATCCACTTGATTCTAATTATTTTGTGACTATCAAGATGTGAAACTAGTTCTCATAAATCATTTCTTGTAAACTGACTTAGTTTCTCATGCATGGCATTGATCCAACTTTCATCTTGTATGGCATCTTCAACCTTCATAAGTTTAATATGTGATAAATAACATATATATGAGACATGATTTATAACCTTTTTTTCTTAACCACATACCTTCATCCAATTTTTCAATAATATTCTCCTTAGGATGATTGTGTTTTATCCTTAATGAAGGTTTTTTCTCTTATAACTGTTTAGAAACATATGTAGAACTCTTCTTCTAGTCTTTTTCATCCTATTCTGATGAGATTTATTTAGTTATCTCAATGTTGTTATCGAGATATTTCTTGATTGATTCTATGATAGTTTGAGTTTGTAGGTTGTAGACTTTGTAGGCTTGTTGTGTGATGAGTATTTAAGAAAGACTCATTTATCACTATTGCTATCAAACTTATATAAGTTTTCTTAATCTCTCAAAATATAGCTGAAGTATTTGATTGTGGAATTATTGTTGTTCCATAACTTATAAGGAGAGAATTTTATTTTAGGTCTAAACACAATACAGTTTGAAATGTGTACAACAATGTTGATAGTTTCCCTCTAGATATACAATGCGACTTTTTTACTATTTAGCATAGTTTAAGTCATTTCTTGTATAACTTTATTTTTCCTCTCAACTATACCATTTTATTAGGGAGTGATAATAGCGGAGAAGTCTTGATGTATACCTTGTTCATCATAAAAAAAAAGGTTAGTATTTTCAAAATCTTTGTCGTGGTCACTATGAATTTTAAAGATGAAAAGATTCTTTTCTATTTGCAATATTTTGAACAGTTTTTTTGCAAGATCAAATGATTTAGAATTTTCTTTTAATATAATAGTCCAAGTATACATCCTTAATGACCAAGATATACTTATTTCCATTTAGACTCTCAGTTTGAAATGGACCCATTAGGTCTATATGTAACAATTCAAAAGGTCTTGAGGTTAAAATGTCAGTAGTTTTTTTATGTTGAACTTAGTTTGTTTTCCTTCCTCACATGCTCCACACACCATTTTCCTAACTGTTTATAAATTTGAGAGACCATATACTGCTTTCCTTTTAAAGATCTCTAACAAGCTCTAAAGTTGATATGACCAAGGTGTTAATGCCAAAGATTATTATCATCCAGTGTTACCTTATGACAACCCAAAATGGTTAAGGTTGAAACTTTAGATGTTGCATTCATCTTTAGAAAATTACACTATGATTCTTATAATAAAATTGACTAATGTTTAGTAGATTAAATTTAAAACTATTTACAATCAAAATATTATGAAAAGTTGGTAAATTAGGAATATCAATATTTATCTTACCTTTTATAGTAGTTGTGCTTCTATCTCCAAATGTCACTGATCCTCCACTCAAGGATTTAAATTTTTTAAATTAACTTTTATCTCCTAAGATATGTCTAAAATAACCACTATCTAAGTACCACAAATTATTATTCATTGTTTTTAGTGTTGTATGTGCTACTAGACATATTATTTTTTTTCTTAACTGCCCACTAATTTTTCATTTTTGTTTTGTTAGCATTTTTAAACTCTTGATATTTCTTACAACCTGCTAACTTACTAAGTTTCCTTTCTATAATACATAATTGATTTAATACTAAGTCAATTTTATACTCTAAATCTTGACTCTTATTAGGAAATATATCTCATAGAACAGTTCATTTTTACATATCCTATAATTCTACATTGTTGATAAGTAAGAATAAACTTACCTTTTAACTTACTTGTTTAGATTTTGTTTAACTCGTCTCTAGGCATGACAATCTCTTTTATTTTACCTTTTATAAAGGTAATTACTTTGGAAGTGGAGACTACTAATATATATTGTTGATCGAATTTACATGCGTCGTGTATCCTAAACCTTTATGATTAGTGTTGATCCTTCGAGCTTTCAATAGTCCTCAAGTTTTTGTGTTACTGATTGTACCTTTGTCTATTTGTACATTGTCAGCTTGTTCTCAAGTATGTTGAGCTTAATGAGAGATCTAGATATCTACTTCTAAAAACTTTAGAGCCTTATCCAGATTGTTCTTCTCATTCTCTATAATTGTCAGTTTGTTGAACAACTTCTAGTTTAATTTCTTGATTTTCATGACTTCTTCACATATGTCACTATATGCTTTCTGAAAGCTTAATTCATCTAATATATGAATCACTAAAGTAACTAACAATTTGATTTATGTCAGAACTACTAAATCTGTTAACAATTTAGTATTTGTTAGAATCACTTAATATATTGATAGTTTAATACATGCCAGTACATCCATCAACAAAACCAAAATAAAAAACAAAAGCAAATTCATTATTAGGTGATGAAATAGAATTTCTAGAATTAGATTCATCACTTAAGGTAACATTATGGGCTTTTCTTTTTATTTCTTTTGAAACTAGAACATTCATTTCTTAAGTGACCATATAGTGAGCATTCAAAACACTTAACTCTTTTCATAGATTCAATTTTATCTTTACTATAATTTTCTGACTCATTTCTTTTGGAACAATCTTTGCCTTTTTAAAATTTCCTAGCTACATGAGCAATATGTTCACTATTAAGATCATCATCAGAAGAATTATCATGTTCTATCATAACATATTTAAGTGCAATGGACTTACCTTTCTTTTGATAAGGCAATTTAGATTCATAAGTTTGTAAGGAACCTACCAATTCTTCAACATGTATAGTGTCCAGACCCTTGTTTTCTTATATGGTTATTACCTTTGGTTGAAATCTTTCAGGTTGGGATCTTTAAATATTCATCACAATTCGTGAGTCCTCTACTTTTTCTTCTAAATTGAACCTGAAATTTATAATATCATTAAGTTTTGCACAAAACTCATTAAAAGATTCATCTTCTAGAATTCTTATCTCCTCAAATCTTAAGGTTAGTATTTGTAATTAGGAATTTTTCACCATTTTGGTTCCCTCGTGTGTAACTTCAAGAATATCCCAAGCTTCTTTAGTTATTTCACACATGGAGATTCTTTTAAATCCATCATGAGACACTACTATAAATATAACATTCAGGCCTTTATTATTTCAATTACAATCAGTGGATTCATCTCTGGTCTAGTAGCTTAAAAGAGTTTCAGGCTTGGTCCATTCATGCTTATTTGAGTGCTAGACTTTCTCTTCTAGTAATTTGAGGAAAACTTTCATCCTCATCTTCCAATAGGCATAGTTCTCACCATTTAATAGCAGTGGTAAAATTAGAATTGACATGTTCTTCAGGGAAAATAGATCTCACTCTAGAATTAGTGAACTTGCTCTGATACCACTTTATAGTTTAATTTTTGTTCCTTATATATTAAGAAGCAATTTGCTAACACTTTGCAAAAACTTATCAGTAGCTAAATAAAAATAAGTGAAAAAAACTTAAATGAACAAGTTATTTGATTCCAAACTTTTTAAAAGATAAAAAAACCTTCTAAGGTAGCCAAACCTAGGATAAATAGCCTTCACTAGTTTAGAAGATTACAATAGGAGTATTTTCACCTAAAATCCTTTGTTTCTATATTACCTTGTCAAGACAAATGTTCTATTTTGTCTTTTATTATAGTAGCTTGCTAGAACCTCTGATGATATTCAAATTATTGCCATCCTAACTGGAACATCTATTTGTTAGCAATTAATATAGGAACTCCCTTTAGGAGTCTGCAGACTCAGCAACTCTTCAGTGAACAATTCTCTTTGAGAATTTTTTCACACTCCACATGTGCATCAAGAGTATATGTTGCTAAACTCTGTATAACTCCTTAGCTGATTGGGTACTCTTGCTCTACTACAAGTGATGCTCTCCCTAAATGCTCCTGAACGTCCTTCCTCTTATACACATCCATGTGATAACAATAAGAACCTTTAATAAACATTATCTTCAAGTTTTTTAGTTTATTACATTTTTAACAAACTGCTAACGTATTTCTCAAAAACACTTCTTTAATAGTTATATTTGAATAACTTGTTTTTATCTTATTTTGATAAAACTTATTTGAACTTTTTATATAATTTATCCAAACAAACTATTTAATTACAAAAATAACCACGTTATATCCTATAAGATAACTTGACTCATTCTTTATCCAATTTGGATAAACTAACAATCTAAAATAATCAATCTTCATTAATGCAAATAATCCTTCATTAATTAAAACCAATCATTTTTTACATTTACAACATCCAATTTCTGACTTTATATATAACATGAATTGCTTAGACTCCTAGCCAAAGATTTTTTAGTAGCATTCATTATTAGAGTAGGAAAATTAATAATTAATAATCTATACTAATTGATCTAAAGCAGATCTAAATCCCATAAATCTTGACATATGACTAAAAATAATGAAAGTCAAGGAATAAGCAGATGACTATATAAAAGGATCTGATTCTCGAAAAAATTAGCTTTGTTGATTCCTAAGTGATGGTGCATGAAAAAACTAATATTAAAACAAAACAATTACTGGCCATATGTGCCAAGTCTAAACGAGTAGAATCCCCTTTGCCTAATTCTGACTAACCTTGGTCTATCAAGCACCACAATCAAAAACCAACCTCTCCACTACGCATAGCAAGCATCACAACCAAACATCAACCTCTCTATCAATGATAGACTCCATTCTCCACCCATAAAGGTACCTATAACTATAACATTACCTTTCATGTTTCTCGATATAAGTTGATGTGATCGAGGTCTATAAATATCTTAGTCACCATATAAAAAGGTTGAGCCATACAATTTCATACATGAGTATAAACCATTCAATAATTCCAAGAACCATAAATAATTATTCAATAATTCCAGGGAACATAAATAACCATTCAACATTTCAAGGAACCATAAATAACTATTCAATAATTTCAGTAACCACAAACAATCATTCAATAGTTTTAGAAACCATTTAATAATTCAACAAGCTTCACATACGGAAACACATAACATTTAATTAAATACAATCCCTACAACTTCATTCTATTTTCTCTTCATATACATTATTTTCTTGTTCTACAATTTCTAACTAAAACATTAGAATGTTTCATGTTGTAAAATAAAAACTTATTTTGAAGGAAACATTGAGCCCGAAGAGTAAAGTTTACATTCAAGCTCAATTATTATAGTCCAAAACACAGCCTGGAAAGCCCATTCTTGTTTGAAATTTTCACTAACTTCATCACTTGACATTAAATCTCATTTTTATTTCTATCGCGAAGTCAATATATCCATATCAAGAATAACAAATTTAATTCTATAATCAGATTAAAAATAGGTCATTTGTCTTAGTTATTTTACTTGATTTAATTATATAGCTTTGTTGTTGAGATTTAAAAATTCTTACAACAATGATGTTTTTAATTAAATATCAACATAATGCCAAACCACTACATGCGATTATAGTGAGTTTTTTTTATTGATGTTATGTATATAGTTGACTTCAAATTCGGTAGTAATTTTGAACCTCTTAAATAGCATGCCTTCTTGTACTAATCCAACACATGCCCCACCATGTCTCCTCTCTTTCTCCTCACCCACCCATACACCTCCTGTTGATAAAAAGGCCATAAACAAATGGATATGCTGTGAAGCAAGCGTATTAACAACCACCACGAAACTACCCTCAAGTTCATGAATCCTTCCTCCACTCTCCCTATATAAATCCCCTCCACATCTCCTCACATTCATACTCTCACGCACACTACTCAGCTGTCCAGTCCACTATCATTAACCTTAAAAGGAAAAAGGAAGAAAATGCCTTCTTCTTCCAATACCAGTATCGTCTCAAGATGTACTATCTACCCAGACCAAAAATCCTCAACCATCAAAGCCCTAAAGCTCTCAGTCTCAGACCTCCCCATGCTCTCTTGTCAATACATCCAGAAGGGTGTCCTCCTCACCTTTCCACCATACTCCATTAATGACCTCATCACATTCCTCAAACACTCCCTCTCCGTCTCTCTTTCTCACTTCCCTGCTCTTGCTGGCCGCCTCCAAACTGATCCTACTGGCCATGTCCATATTGTATGCAACGATGCAGGCGTTGATTTCATCCAAGCCAAAGCAAGACACCTCTCCATCCACACCATTCTTTCTCCAACCCACGTCCCTGAATGCTTCAAAGGGTTCTTCGCAATGGACAAGACCCTTAGTTATTCGGGTCATTCTAAACCTCTGGTGGCAGTTCAGGTCACTGAACTGAAAGACGGCATATTCATTGGGTGCACTGTAAATCATGCTGTCACTGATGGCACTTCATTCTGGAACTTCTTCAATACCTTCGCTGAAATCTGCAAAGGATCTAAAAAAATCTCTAAATCTCCAGACTTTTCCCGCAACACCATGCTTAACTCACCGGCGGTGCTTAAATTCCCCCCCGGTGGACCTAAGGTGACATTTTCTGGCGACGAGCCATTGCGGGAGAGAATTTTCCATTTTAGCAGAGATGCAATTCTCAAGCTCAAGTTGAGAGCTAACAACAGTAATTTTAGGTCCAATTCGGCAGAGATTTTCGGAAAGCAAAGTAACGACAGTTGGAAAATCGTTAACGGAGAAAGTAACGGGAATAACGGTTTGAGTAACGGCAAAGTAGATCCACTTTTCTTAAAGAACAACGAAACGGCAGAGATTTCATCGTTTCAGTCCCTTTGCGCGCAGCTGTGGAGATCCGTGACACGTGCGAGGAAATTATCGCCCTCCAAAATGACGACGTTTCGTATGGCTGTGAATTGCCGCCACCGGCTGGAGCCGCGGTTGGACCCGTATTACTTTGGCAACGCGATTCAGAGCATCCCAACCGTTGCTTTGGCTGGAAAGCTTTTATCTAAGGATCTGAGCTTTGGAGCTGATTTGCTGCACAAAAACGTCGTCGCCCATGGTGATGGTACGGTGCGGAAAGGTATAGCAAATTGGGAAAAGGAGCCGCGGTTATTTCCGTTGGGGAATCTTGATGGTGCATCAATCACCATGGGAAGTTCTCCAAGATTCCCTATGTATGATAACGATTTTGGGTGGGGCCGACCTTTGGCTGTGAGGAGTGGTAGGGCCAATAAATTTGATGGGAAGATATCAGCTTTTCCTGGGAGAGATGGAAAAGGGAGCGTTGATCTTGAGGTTGTTTTGTCACCTGACACAATGACTGGTCTTGAAAACGATGATGAGTTTATGCAATATGTTTCAGAAATTGTGTGAGTGGTTTACACTATAGTGAAAGCTCTGGTTCATTGCTTGAAGAAAAGAAATGCAGAAATAAAAATCACAATCGTTTCGGGGTATATTATCCGGCCCAAAAGTTAAGGGCCAGGTTTGGGAGTCAACTATAAGAAAATTTGATTGATTTGGACTGGACGATTGAGATTTATTTTTCTTTTTCTTTTTTTTTTCCTTTAATAATTAGCATTTTAAGTAGAAGATATAAGGCCAAATAGCGACGTTTGGCCGTCTAGTGTGTAATTTTTTAGACTTTGAAAATAGCAACTTAATTCATTTCAATGTTTTAAGTTATTCAGTTCTTCTTAGATAATGGTTAATAAAGATGTTGGATATAGTTTTTTCTTTTAAGTTTAGAAAACACCAAATTAATGGTAAAAATTTTAAATACCTGCAAAAACAATTTCAATAAAAAAGTCTTAAAGAACCTTCAATAATAAAATCAGTAATTTTATAAGAAAAATAATGAATAACTTTAAAAATCCTTAAATTCCAATAACAAGTGATGTTTGTTTTTATATTTTATGATAGTTAATACTTTAAAATATATGCAAGCTATTAAAAAATAATAAGGTTTTGAACCTCTTACCTAGATAGTTCAGCGAGTATTTATACCCCTTGAAACTTATTGTTTTTAAAAAAGGTAAGGACTTAAAAAGCCCCTTGCTCTCGGTGACATTAATAAGAAACAAATATCATTTGCAAGTTATTATTGAGATAGTAAGTGTGGTAAGTCCCTTAAAATATCTTTTGTACATCTATAAGTGTAAGGAGATCATTGCCTCATATATAAATAATTTATGTAATTGTTCTAAAAGTAGGATTCCTTAGTCTTAGATATTCAAGAGTTGAGATGTAACCTAACCTAGGTTAAAAGACATGACACTTTATCAAACTCATAACACTTTCAGTCTAGGTATTCATCTAGGACTTGTTATATTGCCTTGGGTTTAGTTGATTGATGAACCCAAGAATATTGGATTTGGTATTTTATCATATGCATATTTCATTGGGTTCAACTGACGATTGAATCCAGGTATGTTGGGTCTAGTATCTTGCCAGACTCATGTTTTTTGGGCAACTAACAGCTGAACCCAAGTATGATGGGTCTGGCATCTCGCCAGACCTATGTTTCCTTGGGTTCAGATGATAGTTGAACCCAAATATGTTGGGTCTGATATTTTGCCAGGCACATGTTTTATTGGGTTTGGCTAATCATTGAACCCTGGTGTTTTGGGTCTATCATAACGTCAGATCCATATTCTTTTGGGTTCAGTAGATTGCTGAACTCAAATATATTGGGTTTGTCATTTTGCTATGCCTATATTGTTTTGGATGTAATACGTCATCAAACCCAATTTACATTGCATTCAGTTGATTACTGAACCTAATTGTTTTGGGGTCTTGCGGTCTTGTATATCGTCAAACTCACCTTGTTATAGACTTTTTCAAGTTAAAAAAAGATATATAAAAACTAATTACCTTATCAGTTACCCCCCAAGCCTTTAATGTGTATCAAGGCTTAAGAGTTGTTTTGGGAAACTATATGTCAGGATACATCTTGTCTTCCTTTGAGAAGAGACATTTAAGCCTTTGGTGATTTGAAATGATTTCAAAGTGAAGAGGAAGCTAACATCTTAGGAATATCACTTGACGATGTGCAATGAATGTTTACTAGCTTTTAACCTTTTTATAGTTATGATGAGATGTCATCTGTCCTTTATTTATTGCTAGAGAAGGAGAGTTGCTCATATATAAAAACCTTCATTCACTTTAAATTGTGATTTTTACTTCTGCTAAAAAATTTCTCTATTTCTTTAACTTAGAAGGTTCAAGACACAAGAACAAGATATTTTTATCATATATGAATTTTTCTTGTTTAGGTAAACCAAATCTCCATCTTATTTTCTTGTATGATTTTTGTTTTAGTTTTTCTTTTTTTCTTTAAAAGATTCAAAATGACTTCTAGAAAAAAGAAGAACGAAGTATCCCCTAAAGGGGATTTTACCTTAATGTTAGAAAATAACAGCGCTCACCAGAGATCATCAACTATTAGGATTGACCCACAGTCTAGAATCAATGCTTCTCTACCTTCCCCTTCTAGAAGGATGGAGGACAGAAGTCCTCAAGAGGTTGCAAGCCTTAAAGGGAAATAATGTGTGCCCAAGACTCCAACTGATAATGTTCAGAGCTTGGTAACTCTAAACCAAATGGATGAGGCCAATCTCCAACAACCAGGAGATTATGTGGTCACGTTACCAAAACATGGTGACCGTGTTTCAGAGGTCACCAATATAACTCTCATTTGCATGTATGAGTTTGGGTAGTCGTTTCCTTTACAAGGTTTTATAAAGGAAGTGTTCACATATTACAATCTGAGTTCAGCTCAACTCCACCCTAATAGGTGAACCATTCTATATGCATTCAATAAGTTCCTTAAAATGGATGAGGAACCCATAATCAAGGTTTTTAGGCAATGTCGCACCCTGATTAAAAGTGTTGAAAGCATTGAAAGGAGGCTTTTTTTTTCTGTTGGTTCTTTAACTTTGCCAATAAGCTAAATGGGCCTATACAGGAGACTTTCAAAGAAACATCATCCTGCTCGAAGAACAAAAAAGGACATTGGGTGGCGGTAAGTTATCATAAGACGGCAAAGCCATAAGACGGTACAATGTCACTTAGGGCTGTACATATTATTAGAGAGCACCCTCAGCGGGTATGAATTACAGGTGTTATAACTTGATTTTTTACTTTTCTTTTTCTTTCTTGTTTCAAAAATATCCAAAAAGTGTGTGTGTGTGTGTGTGTGTATTATGTGTTTGCGTTGTTTTTTTGGCATTTTTCGTGTCTTTTCAAAAAAATTAAAAATTAAAAAATTTACTTTCGACGCATTTGATTTTTAACGCACTCATTTCAAAATTATTAATCAATTTTATTGAGTTGATGTTGTCTATTTTCAAAAATATCACAATAAAAAAAACAAAAACAAAAAATATTTTGACAGGGAGACCAAAAATGCAAAGGAAAAAAAATAAGGGACCAAAGTGAATTTTTTTAGTTACTTGAAGACCAAACAATTGGGAAGAAAATGATAAATTATTTTGCCTATAAATAAGTGGTTGTACCACACACAAGAAAAGGAGGAATTTTAGGGAGGACGTTAATAAAAAAATACTAAAAGAAAATATATAAAAAAAAATTACTCTCTCTAACTCATATACTCTCCAAAAAATAATACATAAAAAAACCCTAGATCTATTATTTCTAAACCTGGTCACCAACCACTGTCCTACCTTCTTTCCTGCAATAACAAACATAAAACAATAAGCTCAATAGCCACTAGCACAATAGCATATTTTCCCCTCCCCAAATCCACGTTAATCATCTCACAATCTCAGCTCCCCACAAAGGCCCATTTTCTTCTCATTTTCCAGCATCCTCCCTCAACTTTCTCTCATTCTCTCCACAATATCAACACAACCCCTCTTCTTCACTATTAAGCTCACCACTCAATAACTCCTCCATTTTCAGTCGAGATAAATACTGTCACCTTTAAGCACAAGCCAAAAACAACCATCTTCCCTAAATTTTTCTTGAGCTCCACCATACCAACCACCAAAACCAAAGAACCACCACCTTAGTCGAGAGTTCAATCTCTCCTCCCCACCAATAGTCCCTACATCAGCGACCACAACGCTACTCGCTAGCTTCTCTTTATCGTGACCCAGCCACGTACCATTAATCATACAAGCCCAGCATCACTGACTGTTATACCTAGTTATAGACCATAGCCTTTTCTTTAGTTCCATCATCAACATGATTTCTCTTTTCAAAGAAAACACACACAACTATGACCCTCAACCACCCATCTCAGCCCAAACTATAACCACGACCAACAGCTTTTCTTCCTCCGTTTCCCATGTTGCCTTCTCTTAGTCTTCCTCAGCCATTATGAATTACAACAACTCCAATAAACACTTACAACTCTAGTAAACACTTTTTGACCTAATATCAAATTATTTTTTGGACAAATTGTTATAATGTTGTGAAATTTGAGATAAAATGCTTTATTGTTTATAATTTTTGGATTGTTTGTACTCTAATAATTTGGTTTGTTTCAACCACTCACCAAACTCTAGTTAGCCACCAACAACTACTCTTGAAGGATTTTTTTTTATCAGCAAATAATTTGGTTTGTTTTTATTCCATGGATGTAGTTAAGAACTTTCATATGTTCCATTATGTTGTAATTTGTAACTTTGGTTTTGCTTATATGTTAAATAGAATTCAATCAGGTTTTAAACTATGTAAACTGGAATAAGTTCCTGAATTTTGTTTTTCCTGCCATTTTTTCTTTTCTTCATGGTTGTATGTATATTTTTTGCTTTTGTTCATACGAACTGTAAAAATCATGAGGTTCTGAAGAGGAGTGAATAATTGTAAGTGGTATTGATCTCAATCACTTTGTCGGAAAAATTGGATAAAGTATTGTTTTACACGTCTAGAAACTGATGATTCGATCTATAGACTTCAGTTTGATTGATGAGCTTCTCCTAGGCTTATACTTATAAGTTTCTTCTTGATTTTACCAGTTTTTGAATAATATAAATCGAACCGAACCAAAATCTATCGATTTGAACCGGTTTTGATTTAGTTTTGGTTTTGAATTTTAAAAAATAATAATTTTGGTTTGGTTATTTTTTTCAAGTGAAAACCAAACCGAACCGAACCGAAAATGATCAACCTAAATTCATACCCTGAATAGGTTGATCGACTCCATCCAATTCCTAAAGAAATTAACATTATTTATTTCAAATCTCTCTTGAAAAGATAATGAGTCAACAAGGGAACATATCATCAAATTCACTTATTAATATGGTGATAGTGTTGCCAATCCCTTAATAAAACTAAGGCTATTTGGTTTTTCATTGATCAAAATGCCTTCCATTGCTTCTTTTTATTGTAATCCAATTCCATCAATAATTTAGGGGAAATAGAGACTCATTTTCATGATTCCTTTTACAAAATAGAACTAGAGGTAACATTACCTAACTTGACCAAGATTTTTCAAGACATAAGAGAATCCATAGAAAGTTGTGCACTTTACTTAGAACTCTAAAAAACAACAGCACCATAGTTATAACATAGTAGGAATGTATCAAGTTAATTCTAGAGGGGATGCAATGGAATATTAGAAAGAGGTTTGTTGAAACCAAATATATTGATATCTACATCTTTATTGATTATGTTGCTCAAGAAAAAAAAACTAGTAGATAATTATAATTGATTTGCAAGATTTTTATCTACCTCTACTTAGAATTCAATTGCTAATTATAGTTTATCCTTCATGAAAATTAAATAGCATGTTAATCCGAATTACCTGAGTTATCGATAAAATTAACACTTATTAAATTATAAAACAAAGATAAATGTATGACTTGATTATTCAAATTATTGGAATATTTTAAAATTATTGACACCTTTTGCAATCATGATAGTGTCAAATTTAAAACACTCTAATTCACATTTCAAGTACATACTTTCTTGCTTTTAAAGATTTATATATAAAATTTATTTGTAAACTTGCAAGTATTATCAATATTGTTTTTTTAAAAACCACTAATAAATACATGTAGTGAGAATTTATTTGCCAGCTTGCAAGAATCATGAATATTCTTCATAAAAATGTTATTGTACAATATATATACATATATATATATATATATAAAGGATAATTACAAAAAAAAAACTATTAGTTTAATATGCTTTGTAGGCAATCGGTTGGTTACACGTGATATTATTATATTCATATAAATACATATTTATTATTATTAAATACTTAATTTATCTTTAATATTCATGCGATATTTGATTTATGAATCTAGAATAAAGATAAAGTTCACGAAACAAAAATGATTTGTAAAGAAAATTATAAAGTTATAATTATGAGATTCCTATTATATCAAAGAATTGTTCTTAAAATGTTCTTGGTTGATACTCTTTTAAATACTAGACATTCATTAAAGTCATAGAAACTGGTATATATTATGTTCTTTTTTTATGATATGAAATAATTGTTCTCATAAGCTGAGGTATAAAGGATACCTAAAGCTAATATGTAGCTGCTTGTAATAAGACATGTGCACTGAACTGACCCACATGAGAATTCTATATGGAGATATTACATGTGTCTATGGAAGGCTCATGTGATTGTTGTATAATTGATCATTAAACTTGAGATCACTAAGTTATCTTTATAGAGAGTGTTATGGTTTGATTATGTTACATGTTATCTTGGTAAAGGTAAAAAATGAACAGACATTAAATATAACATAAACTATATGAAGGTATTTGAGTGATCAAGAGATGATTCATCACTTTATGTGAATTAGAGAAAATATTCCACATGTTCTCAAATAGTATTGATTGTTAAATCCTTGCGCAAGGTGAAATAAGATTTGAAAAGAGTTTTAAATTTTATTCAAATGATCAATGACTATAATGTTGCGAACAAATATGATTTGACATGGCAGACACACTCCATGCTAAAATGTCTAAATCAAAATATTGTTGATGAAAGGATAATAATTACACTGAGAAACCAGTTACTAAAAGGTTAAATCAAACCACTTATGACTTTCCTAATATTTAAAAAATCATGACATGTTACTAAAAAATGCACTTGATCTTCAAATATAAATTAATTAATTTTTGAATTGATAATAAATTAATTTATTTGATTTATTTAATTCTATTTATTTAGAATTATAATTTATATTTGGATCAACATATTAGGAACTTGATGGGTCACACATATTACGAATCATTAGTCAGAAATTAAACTGAGATAATTAATTAAGAGTAACTTGATTGAAAACAATTTTAGAAATTAAGTACTACAATGTATTTAATTCAGAAATTATAATTCTAGTCCTAAAATAATCAAGTAGGGATTTGATTAATTAAATTTCTAAAATTATCCTTAAATAATATATAGATATTATTTAAAGGGCAAATAGATTTTTTTTTTCCATTTATAGGGTTTTTAAGATTCTTATAAATATAAAGTCTTGCCTCTTATTTTTTAAAAAAAATTGTTTGTTAGACAAAAAAACTACATAAGTTATAAAATAAAGAGCTATCACTCTAGCAAAACAATTCATCTCTTCTAAATATGGATTTAATAGATTTCTTATTAGTAATTCATATGGATTATTGTTGGAAACTAGAGAATTGGATAACTTGTGGTTTGCGACAACCTAGTCTTTAAAGAATTATTCAATGTTGAAGAAAATCATATCTTCAGGTAATAAATCTTTAAACAGTTCTAGATTTGTTTAACTAGATTCTAGAAACTTCTAAATAATTTTATTTTAATATTTTCGTTGCATGTATAATATACAGAAATCCAATAAAAAAATTTTATAGTTTAATTATATTTTTATTTTTCTGTTATATTTAAAAAAAATTACACATTACATCATAAATTAAAAATAATTAAAAAAAATGAAAGATAAAATTGCTCTGATATATAACATACATGAAACGAGCTAATCGTAGCAACACTCAACTCTTTCTCTCTTTCACACATCTTTCCTGTTTGTTTCTAAATACAAATCACCAATTCGGTAACAATTTTTTTTTTTTTGGTGTTGTGGTTATGAAAATATCCACAGAAAAAGTTGAGAAAATTGTGGAAAAACCAAAAATATTTGTTGGTAACAAAATCAACACTGGGATTTCTTTGTTGAACCCATCTGTTCTTGCATAGATGCTTTTTTTTTTTTTTTGTTAATTATGCAATTTCCATTTTGGGTTTTGTACCAGATCCATTCTAGAGAACTTGTAGTGCTTGAATGGGGTGTTCTTGATATTCTTGTTCAGGAGGAATTTTATTGAACACTTAACGGGAATTATTAGAAGTGTTTGTAAAGTTTATATTCATGGAAATAATAAAAAGGGTGTGTGTGAATGAATTGTTTGAAGTGATTTTGGCAAAAATGTGCGTTGGAGATGCAGATTTGTCATTGTGAGAGGAAAATGCTTGTGGTGGTGTACTGGGAAGGTTTAATTTCAGTCTGGGAAAAGAAAATGGTGGACAAACCCCTTCAGATCTTGTTTCTAGGACTAGATCTTTATTCCAAAAGCTGAAATCGTTCAATCAACCTTATGATGATAGCCGACTGTGAAAGCCTATTGCTAATCTTTAAAGCTACTGATAACAAAAAATTGTACCTGGCAAAAAGTATGGTGTTCCTGTGAAGTTTTGATCATCATGCCCAACACCCATATTCCCTGTGGCTCCTTTAGCCTGTTTCCCACCATAAAGAACAGATCCTCTTCTGTTTCCTTGAATTATGTCTTTTCCCTTTTCAAGCAATGCAGTTCTGGAATACTTGATTCCGCAGAAGCCTCCGCCGGAGGAGTGACGATGTGATCAACATAAAGCTCGTCAATTGCAACAGAGTTGGGTATATTATCCCCCCCGTACCAATGCACTGTTTGTGCTTTAACCACTACCACCAAAAAAGAAAAAAACAACAACAAAAAGTAAATTTGTTAAATAATAATATTCACTTAAATATATTTTATTTTTATTTTTATTTTTATTTTTATTTTTATTTTTAATAGTTTTCTTTTCTTTGATTTTTTTTTCAATTCAATATCTAGTATTAGCTTTAGGGATAGGGTTTTATATTTTTTTTATCAATTTAGCTTTTGATTAACTTTGTTGACTTGAATTTTGTTTTTGTAATTGATTTTTTTTAAGTTTTAGTTTTAATATTTAATTGATTGAGAATTAAGCTTCTTAATTTATTTCGATCTGCTTTCTATGAAGTTATCATTATCACATGATTCAGATCACAGGTTTAGCGAGTCGTTTTTATATGCTTTTTTTACAATTTGTTTTTGTAATTTCATCTTTTCAACACTGAATTGATTAAAAACTAAGTTTCATATTAATGTTTTTTATTTATTGAGTTCTCTCAGTCTCATGACATAAATGACGAGTTTAGTTGGTTAAATTAAGTTAACTCAAGTCAATTTTTTTAATTAATTTTTTTTAATTTAATCCTTCACCATCAAGTTTATTGGAAATTAAGTTCTGTAATTTGTTTTGATTTGCTTTTTATAAGGCTATCATGATCTCATAACTTGATATGTAGATTGATAAATTAACTCAGGTTGACCCGAATCGATCTCATATATTATTGTCTTAATTTTTATTAAAAAAATATCATCTTAAAAATTTATTTTGATTCAAATTATATTTTACTAGTTATTTAAATTGTATTTAAACCTGTTAAGATAATTGAATCATATTAAATCAATTCTAACATAATTTTTTTCTTTTTAAAAAATATTATCAACTCCAAAATATTTATGTAAAAAAAAAAATCCAACCGCAGTGCAGCAGGTAATCATGTAGAGTGTGTTTAGCAGTGTGGTTGCAGTTACTTTTTAAATAGCTTTTCGTGCCAAAATACATGCCAATGATGTTTTTTTATTTTTAAAAAATTATTTTTAACATCAGCACATCAAAATGATTTGAAAACACTAAAAATATATTAATATAAAATTAATAAAAAAATAAAAAAAAATTTAAATTTTATCAAAAAAAATTTTAAAACGCAGAAATAAACAGTCCTAAGGACTTTTAAAGACTCAAAGTGATGTCTTTATTTGAAGAATAAAAGGGAGGAGAAGCAGAACTCAAGCTTAAATGGGCACGAAGACTTGTGTCGCACGTTAATAATATTATTTTCTCCTGATCTTGATGACTATTTTTTCTTTCTCAGTATCTTCATGTATATACTTGGGAAGCCATCAAAACAATACAGACGAATGAATTGTCTTGCACATAAAGTGTTCTATGAAATACAAGTTTTAGTTTTTTTTTTTTGGATAAAGTTATAATATTAGTTTGATGATAAAGATTTAATATTATTATTGGAAGGACTTTTAGTTATTAAAATAAATATAATAGCAAACCTATAAATATTCAAATATTTATATATATATATATATATATATATATATATATATATATATATATTTAGCGCTTGGGGTTAAGGATTTAAACTATTATTTAATATATAAATCCCATAATATGATATGTAATTTTATGAAATATAGAGGATAAATAAAAACACAATCAAACTAATAATTATATATATATATATATATAATTATCCCTATATATAATTATGATTTTCGTCAAAGGTGGGGTGCTTGTTACTATATAATACCTATATTCTATAAGAATAAATATTTTTAGGATGGAGAATGCCCCCTCCAGCCCTCCTTTGGCTCTGCCTTTATCTTCTGTTAGTAATAACTACATCATTGCTCATGCATCCTTACGGTTACTTCAAGTCATGCTGTACTGGAGGTCAAATTAATTAATTTATTTTATATAAAATAAATTTAGATATTGTTAATGTGTTTTTTAATGTAAGAAATTAAATTATATGGGAGTTGACTTAATGTAACTTGGTCACCTTAACAAGTTCAAAAATGACCAATAAGAATTTAGTTTGATTAACAAAAAATCAAGACAATATTTTTTTTAAGTATCAAGTTCTGGGTAGAAGATTTGGTATCTTAACTCGAGTTAATCTGAATCGATCTAATATATTATCATTTCGATACTTAAACTCAATTTTTAATTAACCAAATATTGAATGTTGAAATTAAAAATAAAATTTCACTAAAAAAAGCGAGATAACCTGTCATCCTAGGTCATGAAACCAGGATAATCCCATAGAAAGCAACTCGAAATAAATTATGAAGATCAATTCACAATCAACTCAATATTGAATGATGAAATTAAAAAAAATCAATTAAAAAACACAAAAAACCACTCAAGTCAACCGAACAAGCTCATGACCAGGGTTATAAGACCAAGATAACCTTGTAGAACGCTGACTGAAAAACATTGTGAAGCTTAATTCTCAATCAACTTAATATTGAAAGATGAAATTGAAAAAAAAATCAACTAAAAAGGAAAAAAAAATTCTCAAGTCAACCAGCCTTATCCGAGTCAAAATAGCTAACCTGCAAAACACATGACCTGGATCATAAGATCGGGATAACTTCATATAAAACAAATCAAAATAAATTATGAAGTTCAATACCCATTAAAACAATCATTTTGGTTCATGACACTTGTACATGCAAGAATTGAACAATATTTATATTAAAACTAAACTCAACAAACAATCTTATTATCTTTGTTCACATGACGACCTGTAAGATTTTTTATTTTAAATTATAGTATTCTAAATTATATCCAAAAACTATATGAATTTCAACTTAACGAACGCAAAAAAAATTACAAAAAAAAAATACAATATTACAAATAAACTAAAACATATTAAAATGAATTGCAAGCTCATATTTAACAAAATAACACAACATCAAACTCATAGCATAGAAGTAAGTTTATTTATCTATGTATATATCGTCTACTAAATGGGATAAGCTCATCAATAATGTAATTGTCTCTTGTGTTTAATGGCCTCATCATTGGCTACAACATCATCAAGAGTTAATGTCTCTCCAAAGTTCATAAGTGTAGTGCAATAAACAGTGAACCAATAAGATACATAAATGTATGCTTTATTTTCTTCATCAAGATTACGAAGCATATAGGCAGACTCTTGATTCTCCCATAACAACAAGTCAACAAGTCAATGTAATGTTCATAAAATGCATACATTAAATTTCCATAAATAAAACACATCTTTCAATATATTTTAATTCTAAAAAGTTAAGATTACTTATGATATTTTAAATCTGATGCACATGTTACTTGTATTGCAAGTCTTTCAATGGAGGAACCTACTCAGATTTTTTTATGCCCAATGTAATATAAAGCTTGCATGGTGGATTAACCAGAGTCATAATCGTTAGTTTTACCCCGACAACTTATGGTGTGTAGCACATAACTTGTATTGATGTCAACTAGAATGTGTTATCTGTAGTCAAAAATCGTATCACCTGATTAGGGCAATGTAACTCAACCATCTTAAAAAACCAGTGGGACTATTTTTGTCCAAGTGTCTATCTTGCTAATACAAACTGTAGGAGAAACTACTAATTTATCATCTTTAAATGGAGCCCGCATTACCTATAACACAAATGTCAAAACAACAAAATGACAGTAATAGATAAAAGTTAAATTAAATTACAAAAAAATTGTTCAACATGCACCTGGAAAAGTTGCTAGCTATCTATCTCGCTTTGATAAAATAACAACACATTTGTGGAATTATTATCAAACCCCCTAATCATGTACCACCTAACATTACAAATCATAAGCTTATTAACAATTGTTTTAGTCACATTTACACAAATATAATATAGATGCATATAATTTTGAACATAACATTACTTGTATTCTAATGGAAGTTTAAGTGTAACCTTCATATATAGAGATGCTCTCAGAACTATAGCTATGTCAAAAAAACAATTGAGTGATTTTTTAAATTTATTATAAATATTTTAAATGAAATTGAAAATTTATTTCATTCATACCAATAAAAGTAGTATGCATCCCCCAACCTATTTTGCCTTATTCATGCATGCAACGCATATATATTTTTACAGGCATTCCAATATAGCAGAACCCTAGCTATATATGGGAATCAAATCAAAATCCTCAAGAAACATTGGATAAATAAATGACACATATCTCTTGGACAAATATGTGAACATAATACTTACAAACATATGCAATATATATGCGCTAACATACCTATAATAGCTTCACATTATCAAACAAAGATTTACAAATAATTGACATATAAAAAAATCATAATTTAATGCATACTTGTACAAGATCTCATCATCAGCATCCTTTGATGTTGTGGTGAATGTTGTTCCAAGACATTTAAAGCGTATGTTATCCTCCCCTACATTCATTAAGAGGGGTGCCACTCTAAATACATGCTTACACAACTCAATATGATCATGTACCCTTATAATATGATTTCTCATGCATTAATGAGCATACCAAGCATAACTACTACATTCCATAATGTGGGTGTCATCTCCTCATTCTTGAGGTGAAACATGTGTGTCTCTTGTCATCATATCTCAATAATGAATGTAACAAAATGTGATCAAGCTTTATATGTTCTAGATAACTAATGTATAAGAACCCCACCTAGGAACACGAATGATTTAACCCAGTCATGTAATTTCATCAGCAATATAACATATCATATTCAACAATTTAAAACATAATTATATTTAAGTTAAACTAATCACTATATAAAAAATAAAAGTGTTAATTAAAGTTATTAATCATATTATTTGCAATTTATACAAGTAAAATAGACTTACAATGACAACTAAAACATCTTATCTTTGCCTATCCTGCAACTGTGGGATAAAGTATCAATGAGCTCAATAGACATGCATTGTGACCTTACCTATCCAAATGAAAGGTCTAAATCAGATAAACCGGGCAAGTTAACCTTGACTTATAAATGCCTCTATGAGAAGATGACCCACCACCTTGCATACGCGATATCCTAAGTAAGTGTACCTATAAGACATAATGTAATATTAGATAAGTAAAATATTATAGTCGTCGACCATACTTGAGTTTTCATCTAGATAGACATGCTTTTACTCGAGTTCTAATGTAATCACTTCATTTTAGTTCATCAGGTAATGGATATAATGCAATGCCATATGTCGATCTATATCTTCAAACAACGTAATAACCATCAATAAATTGGGTGTAGTCTAGATGATTCTTAGTGCAACATATAAGAATATTTGAACATGGTCGATGGAATATTTGACATTTACCATATATACAAGTTTTATCCCTCAATCTAATTGTTTGCCTAACTTATTTGACTACACTCGGTTTTATGGGTGTGTTAACCTGGAAAACTTAACATTCAACATCAAATAACATTGAAGCGTGATCTCTCGATCTATTCCTGCTAACTGTTAATTTGACTTGTACCATTAGAGGCTATATTATTCAATTTTAAATTAAATCAATTGCTTGACCTTACCTCCTAGCCTAATAACTATTACACTTATAGATTATCAATTGAACTAGAGTAAAAACAGGCATTACATGGGCACTTTTCAGGACATGATTAAAGGCTTCTAATAGATTGGTTTCATATTGCCATACCCGTAACCACTTCAAAAAAAAAGTTCTTATTTTTCTTTTAGTTCATGCTCAAACCATTCTTGATATGTTAGGTCTAACTTGCATATTCTCAAGAACCACACATCAAACTTACATCTTAAAGGTTCATAACTCGTCTTCATCAAATCTTTAAGTTTGTGATTGAAGTTGTTGATGAAATGTTGAGCATGATATTGATGATATCCTAAAGGTTCTTGCAATATTTGTGCCATTCCATTATTAATTTCTGCATGTGTATTTGATATTATATAGATGTTAGTTCATTCAATGGTAATGTATCGCTGCAAACAAATTATGAACCATCTCTAGTTGTAATTATTTTTTTTCAACCACTGTAAAATCCAAAGGGAATATCCTTTTATTTACATAAAAAACAACTGCAATCAATAATTTTTCATTATATCACTCATTCAGATGTGTACCATCAATACTGTAAGTAACCTATAACACTTAAGACCTTCAATTAAAGGTTCAAATGACCATAAAATCTTTTCCAAAAACCAATGTGCTAACATCAAAATCTCCTTTGTGACCCCACTCAGCAATCATTCCAGGATTTGATTCTTTTTTTGCCAACAATAATCTTGACAACATTTCAAACGACTCCTTATGTGAACCAAAAAGACGCTCAAGCACCTTCTGTTTTGCAACCCATACCTTGTCGTAGTAAATTTTATACTTGTAATGCAATTTTAGTTTGTTTCACCATCATAAAAAGGTTATTTATCATAACTATTGAAACAACATTAGCAACAAAATTTTGCATGATATTAATGGTGATTTTTAAGACAAATATGGCAGTACAAGTGTGAGGCCTTTTTAACTTTATTATCTCAAATGAATCCAATCTTTTATAGTACTCTATACATAGATATTATTAACATTCTAGTACTTGCACACATTGTGATTAAGCAAATGTGAAGGTTGACCATTGAACTCGATATTATAGTGAATGTTCAATATATCATCGTTTAACTACATTAACTAAATCACTTTTACTACTGAATGTGTATCCATCTGCCAATATTAGTACAGAGCATCATATATTATTTTAAACTTAATGGATATGGATCACGATTCAACCTATTTCATGTTATTTTAATTTTCAATTGAATGAAATCAACCCTAATTGCATAAAATCATAGCTAATTTAATACAATTCAATCATAACCTCAATTTCAACAACTTAGCCAAAACAATCAACACAAAACATAATTGATCATAATTCAACCTAATTCATGTTATTTTTATGCTCAATTGCATGAAATCAATCCTAATTTCATAAATTAATATCTATTTCAACGCAATTCAATCAAACCTTAATTTCAAATAAACCTAATTTTTAAACTAACCCTAATTTCAAGCAAACACAAATTAACTAAGAAATACACTAAATTAATAGAAATATAGGTTGTTTACCTTGTGTTTTCAACTAGGGAGTGGTGGTAGTTTGGTAGTCGCACCTTAGGGAGTGGTGGCAGTGCTATGGGAAATGAATTTGACGCTAAAATTAATGAGTAGAGGCTTAAAGATAGGGAGAGTGATTGTTTGGTGTGTTTTAAGGCTAAGGGTGATGGTTTGGATTAATTTTTTATTGAGAAAAACAATGTGGACACGAGTTTTGAGAGAGAGAGAAAGGGGGGGATAGCTGTAAGAAGGAGGAAAAGGAAGCCAAGTTAAATTTCATACTTGTTGCAATTTATAATCGTGACATTTAAATTGTAAGTTGTCATGATTTAGAATCGTGAAATTTTTATAAGTCATGATTGTGAATCGCCATATATAAACTTTAATATTTCACCAAAACTTTTTTAAATTGTGTTATTTTACTATTATTTTTAATTTACTTTGCTAATTTTTTTTTAAAAAATCTACAATGTCTTGATAAGAAGAAACATCCTAAAAAATGTCAAACTTCCTTTTGCCTTAAAGAACACAGCATTTGATGGCGCCTACAATGTCTTGCCAATGAGAAATTAAGATCCCATTAGCCTCTTAAAATTTTCTTCAACTTACCTAAGACAGTAACCTTTCCCCAAAGAAATCTTGTAAATGTCCACAACACACGCCCATTTTATTTGATTGTAACTTGAATTGCCCCCGTCCTCATCTCACCCTTTCTCTCATCTCTCTCATTCGAAATATCTTCTTTGACAAAGTTAAGGCCAAACCGTATGAGATGATATCCTCTGTTTTTTTTATCAGATTCCAGTGACTATTAATAACAAAGTTATGGCTACCATGGCATCTGCCTTGAGTTGTTATTATCACAATGTTTTGAATTCCATAGAGAGATTTCATTAGACTAAAAACTAACCAAATCATTTAATTGCACAAATGGCCATAACTGCATAGTCCATATTATACAAATGAATCATGAATATATTACACAATCAATCTACCACAACTTTTGAGGGTTTTCTTGAAGCACTGGGAGTCTATTACCACAACAAATCTCTTTCTTTCGTTTACCTTCGGAAAGAAAGCCTCTTCGGAAGAACGTTCATAACCTGCATTTAAACTTCTGGGATTGGAAAAAGACGTTTTACTAGCCACTGAATTGGTCTAAATAGCTGGGCGCTATTCTCGCGCCAGAACCAAATGGCTGCACTGTATTGTTCATTGCGTATTTTCTTTGTCGCTGCCTTCCAATCATACTTCTCCGTGTCTTGACGTGCTGCCTTACCAATGGTTTCTCTTAGTTCTTGGTTATCCAACAAAGGCTCTAACTTGCTCAAGCAGTCATCAAGATCTCCTGGATTAAAGAGAAACCCAGTTTTGCCATCTAGTTCTGGAGGAATTATATCTGGGATTCCCCCAGCACGAGCACCCACTACAGGAATTCCTGAAGACATGGCCTCCAAAACAACAAGACCAAGTGTCTCGGATTCTGAAGGCATAACGAAAACATCCCCACTAGCGTATGCCTGAGAGAGCTCTTCTCCTCCCAACATCCCAGTAAATACAGCAGGCATGCCAGTAAACATCTTTTCCAACTCCTCCCTGAAAAGAAAGAATCCATGTTTCCTAAAATAAGATGCTTGGAATTGTCAAAATAACCTTTTTACAGGAGTAAATACGAATTTCATTGTCTAATTGTAATGGGAAACTTTAGATATGGCTTAAAAGATCAATTTGAGAAATAACTTCAGTGGCAATTCAGTTCATAAAAATCAAATATTTGAAGCTGGTATGGGTCATAAATCATCACAAAGTATTTACTTCCCTTGAACTAATCTAAGTTTTAATATGCAGTACCTGTATGGCCCATCTCCAATAATGGCAATTCTTGCTCCTGGAAGCCTATCCATAACCCTGTTAAACCAAATTCATCAAATTGCAAAGATGCAAAAAATAGCAGTCATTTATTAGGAAGAATAGAGAGAAGAAATATGACTCTGTGCAAAACGGGGAGAGGAGAGTACTTAAGGAAAGAAATAAACTAGAAGGAAAAAAAGACAGAAAGAATTATGATAGCTTAGTGAAGGAATTCCATCTCAAAATACTGCTAATAACAATAAAAAGTACCACAGTCTGGCCACAAAATCCTTATTGGATGCCCTTTAACTTTAAGGAAGATGTAATAGGTAGGATTAAAGGGGAAAAAAGAAAGAAAATTCTTGTTTATAGGAAAATGTCCTTGAGAGCATCTGATAGCAAAAGCTTTCAGACACTTTAGTTGACAATTAACCACAGTCAATGAGATCAAAGCATACTGAGTCGGCTCTACCAGTGCTTTGATATTTGAACTTTTAAGAAATGGTGGGTCTAAATTTGAAAGATGTATTAAGTTTTGCATCTAGTGATTTAGGAAAACAAATTTTCATTCATCAAAAAGAAAATAAAAAAAAAAGTGAGAAAGGATCATATGATACCTTTTGAGAAAATCCAAACTCTTCTCGACTCCAAGTCGACCAACATGGACTATCAATGGTTTTTCAGGTTCACCATTGCTGTTTAGACCAAAAATATATGATGCTCTGATACATTTGAGATTCCTTGTCTAATGAACTGGTTGTCAAGGATGAGAGGATGGCCTTACCTTAATCTCATTCGCATTTCATAAGAGCGGAAACGGGGGTGGAAGCTCTCAGAATCAACACCCTTATTCCAAACACGAATCTTGTTAGCTGTAAACAAGGTATAACAATCAATTTAAAACACAGCTGTATGGACACAGGAGCAAAATTTCATTGAAGAGATTTCAGGAATAAAGCGCATTATGCACAAAAATTGACACTGGGAAAAGTTAAAAGCTAAGTAATCAGGAATTGGATGTTTATGTACACCTGCTGTCACCCTAGCTGCTTCAAGATCCCTCCCAATAGCAGCTGATGGCACTAGTGTGAGATCCGCTGCTCTGTGAAGAAATTCTGATGGAAAGGGAATGCATGTCATTATTGATAAAGTAATCAGCAGCCTGCAGAATTTCCAGAACTATGAGTACAAAATGCATAATACATACTTATGATCATCCACATGGGTTTCACCAGCCAGCTAAAAGTGTACCTTGGGATGTATCTGCAAATGAAAATAAGGAATTAAACTCGGTAAATAACCACTTGACACATCAAGGGAAATCTGGCATAAGAATTTGAAGCAACAGCATAAACATGTGTAGCACAAAGCCAGAAAGGCAAACTCACACAGGGACATGAGTGTGATAGGACATCACGATGGGGACACTCAACAGTTTTGCAATGGCAAGGGCACCAAAAACCTGCGATACAAGATTGTGACTGTCAGCCATGCTTATCCAATAAATAATAAAGATTAGTTTGCTTCAAAGGCAAACCTCACCATTATCCCAGGTGACGATGCATGTATTATGTCAGGCTTAAACCGTGCAACCTCTGAAATTATTCTTGGACTAAGTGCTAGAGAAAGGGGCACCTTCTGATACCAGGGGAAGGGGAAGCTGTAAAGAGGGAAAAGTTTAAGAACCATAAGGGGAGAGTTAAAATGTCAATGCTATTGATCAAGTTGGAATAATGCCCAAGTCTCTAGATTATGCAGCTCAACCAAGAAAATAATTAAAGCAAACCAAGTTAGGCAAACAGAAAATATAACAAAGAATTTAGAAGAAAAAAATGATGGGAAATAATGACTACCATAACTTGACAATCATACATGTAACCATAAAATAACCGTAAGGATGGTTGCAATCAGTGTTGTCAAAGGTGAAAGGCGCTAAAAGACACCAAGCCTGTAAAATGCCCAAGGCGCCTACCCAAATGACCCAGGGCAATATGCTATATATATTGGATCAATAGAAAATCAAAAGAAAATATAAAATACCGTAACATAGTCATATAAAGTTATATTTTTCACCTTTAAAACAAAAGAAGATAAGTTAAAGTAGTGAGTAACCAAATAAATTAAAAAGCAAAATTAAATATCATCACTATTCATTAATCTTCAAAAACATCTTCATCCATGCTTTCCTCTCCTTCACTTGAATCCTCCATTTCATGATTATAATCTAAATCCTCATCTCTCAAACCATACTACACTTGTATAGATGTGTTGTTCTCTGACTCCCGGTTGGTGTTTCTCTTCTAATTGTCCTTCATTGTCTATTTGTCTCCCACTTTAATCACTTTTTTAAGAAAAATTTACCCTAATCTTTGATTTTTACAAAAATATTCCTTAAGTTGTTTCTTGTGCTAAATTTAAAAAAAAAAATAGACAAATAGGTCAACATAAATCAATTAAAAAAAAAAGGAAAAGTCCAACAAAAAAGAAAGAACTTCAAGCAAGAGCTAGCCTTAACGCCTTGCACCCACTCACAAGGCGCTTGCCTAGACGGCGCTTCATTGAAATCCAACGCCCGAGGCTAATAAAGGCGTTGGGGCCTCGCCTTGCCTTAAGCGCCTCAACGTCTCTTAACAACACTGGCTGCAACACTAATCGACACTAAAATTGTTTAATGATCAATATTGCATAACCACAGTTCAGATGGGCTAAACAATAAGCCCCCTTCAACTCGTCAATATATTAGGATATGATAATGTAAAAGCCACAGGTAAAATGCACACTAGATAAAGGTTGTTGTAGCAACCTCCGTGATCCAATCAGTTTGGCTCCATAAAATTCCTGGGGCACTCCTTCATGTGTTGTCACAACCATCACCTGCACATTACTAAGGTAACTTGTTGATATTGTGAAGTGATCGAATTTTTACCAAATAAAAAATAAAAAAAGTTTCAAAATCGATGTCTTTGTAGCTTAAACATGCCAAGCTGATTAGGCCGGAATTAACAAGTAGAAACATAATGACAAGCTATATCAAAAGCTTTGTCGGTTCGTCTCTAATTTCTTTTGAATCATTGTGTTCAGGGGTTTCAAAAAATTAAAGTATCATTCCCAACCTAAGTAAAAATGAATATTGGAGAACTAGGTTTTCTGATATAAAATCAGTGAACAAGCGATCCGGTCTCTATTCATGTTGCTCAAGTTATTATGCCACATCAGTATGCATAGACAATAAAAAACAAAATAAAATCATAGTCATGTAGCACTCAAATCAAAGTATTATAAATCACCTCGTCCCCCATTTCACGTAAAAATTTGATGAAATTCTGGAACCGGTTTTTATACCCTGACACATACCTGTAAAACAAAAAGAAATAGTTGGTATTCAAAAAGTGCCCATTATTCAGTCTCAACTAACAATCATAAATTGAAGATACCAAAAACAAAACAGAATCCCCATTAATGAAAAAAAAACTAAATATAGTGATTAAACATGTCAATATATGAAACATTTCTATGATGACATCCGCTCCTCTAGGACAACTAAGCAAAGAAGACTGAACAACTAAGGAAGGCAGGCTCACTTACTGATAGAGAAGAGAGAAAATAGGAGAAAGGAAGGACAAGTCACCAAAGTGCCACCATGGCTCTGATGACTACACACATCACACCAAAGGAAAAAAAAAGGCTCAAAGCCCATTAGCTCATGGAAAGGAAAGGGAAAAAAAAAGACATTTAGTCAAGCTGTTCAGCCAAAGGCCCAACAAACAAGACCAAACAACCACCTATCCAGACAAATTGGTTGGGCCAAAGGCTCTACGTTAAAAAAATTTGAAAAGACTGAACATCAGTCTAGCTGTTCGACTCAAAAGAAGCCTTGATGACAAATCAAGCCTGAACAACAAAAGAAAATCTCTCCAGGACAGCTAAGCAAAACTTACTGAATAGCTACAGAAGGCAAGCTCAATTACTGAGTGAGGAGAGAGAAAAAAAAGAGAAAAAGGAGAAAGGAAGGAAAAGTCACTGAAGCGCTATTGTGGCTTTGATGACAACATGCATCAAACCAAAAGGAAGATCTCACCAAGACAAATTCAACGACACGAAAAAACATCATCAGAACCAGAGCCAAAACAAGCTCACGTAGTGGGACTTGTTCACATGTTGGCGTGTATAATACAGGTGCCAGCTAATTTTTCTCTCTTTTCTCTAATTTAATCCCTAATTCTTCTACAACTCTCCACTTCAGTCCCTAAGTTTACTTGACCGGACAACATGCAAGGCAGGAAGGGAGTTTTTTTTATGCTCTAGCATTGTCAAAATGGTGTTGCACAATAACGTCTACCAGTGTTATGCAATGCACATCTAATTCCCTAGTGCACTCAGTGTTAGTGCGGGGCTGCACAATTGCCTACTAGTGTTACGCCGCGCATACCTAATTCTTTATGGCGGTGTTATTAGGGTAGGCACCTACCTTTCTTGTCAATACACGCCTACCTGTTTCGTTAATGATCAGTATGATGCCTAAATAAACAACTTGTTGTAGTGGTAATAAAGGTAATTATTTTTCATAATTATCCTAACACAATATATCTACAACTGCACTCTCCACAAGACAAATTCATGTGACTAGGGTACATAAATACCTTAGATCACAAGGTAACGACAAGTCATGATACAATACCTAACACAACAATCATGATACAATACCTAACACAACAATCATGACACATACCCTTCTGCATTCTTGTTCTTCGCTGTATATTATTTTTCTCCTACTTTTATCAACCTAAACGTTGAAGGGTCCCTATTCCAATAGAGGACTTCTTTGCAGGAGTTCGTAAGCCACAAGCCTAACTAAAAAAAATCCCGCCAAAACCCGTTGTGCTAGTCATGGAAAGGCCCTACTTCGTCAATTTGTTACAAGTAGTTATATTTACCACCTCTAATATTTAGCTTCTACCCTCCCAACTTAGAGTTGGCAAAACAAGTTCTGAAACAAAGGGGTTAACAATTTATATCTTATACCATAAAAGTCTTCAGTAATGAAAATCTGGAATGTGTAATCGAGTAACATGCAACCAGAAAAGAAGTAGTGACGATTGCAATCAGTGACAAAATGCTCTATATGGTGAAATACGCCAGTCAAGCAAGCACTTCCCAGAAACGATGAGTTTCTTAGACACTAAATAACAGAGTAAAATATAAAAGGTAGACGACTACTAGGTGACCCGTTAAAGTCCAAGTATGCAATTATAGCTAGTGAGTTTCTATAGAGCAGAATACTATATGAACTCCATGATATGCATTGAGCTAAATAAACCACAGGCCACGGGAAGTTACAACAATAAATTCTTCAAAATCTACATTTAAAAGTAGACATATGACAAAGCCAACCAATTACGACATGTGAAGTAATTATATTCACAAGAAAACAAAAGGCCGTTAAAGAGAAGCCATAAAACACAGATGCATATGTTTAATCAACCGAGGTAATGGAACAATGGAACAATCACCTAACTAGATTCAAACTTCACAACATTGGCAGTTAGCAGAACCTATGACATAATCATAAAAATCGCAATGGCAACTAGAGCTAACTATTTTTAGTAATCAAACAGCATGACTTGAAACCAAAAAAAAAAGCAGATGTAAACAGGAAAACAAAATGAAAATCATAACGTGAAATTGTCACAGTCGTTTCATCAAACACAAAGCAATCAAAGAAACTCAAAGTCAACGTCAGCTTCGAACATCAAAAATTCATCAAACAATGCAAGAAACTAGCACTAAGCCCATGATTTTTCAAGAAATTGAAATCAACAAAGTAGTCAAGACTCACGCAAATGGAGAAGGCTCAACAAAAAGAGCAATACGTCGTGGCCTCGAAATGGTTTCATAATCAAGGAAAGGAGGATTCTCCTCATCTTCTCTAACTTCACCACGAGTCATATTGTTGTCGCTTTTAGCTCTAACAAGAAACACCCTTTATGTCTTTCACCTTTTTTAGCCTCCTAAACTCAGTAAAAATACTTTCTTTGCAAGAAAGACTAGTAGGTTTTGGTTTAAAAGAAGAAACGTTTGAAACTTCAAGAGAAACAACAAGTGGGTACAAGAAAGAAGAGGAGGATGACGCAGAAGGAGAAGAAGAATAAGTGGTGGTACATAAAAAATGAGGAGAGAGAGTATGATTTATAGAGAGAGAAGTAGAAAGTGTGACGATGAGGGAGTAATTTAGCTGGTGGAGTAGCGAGTTGGATTTTGTAGATTGATTAATACAGTGAATTAGAGAAGGAATAATTTTCATTCTTGAAAGGAATCTTGAAGGGGTATGAGGGAAATAACAATAGCACATTATCAATGAATATTCCCTATCACAGGAGGGACACTCCCTCGCCATTGAGGTATCAATGGAAGAATATGTAAGGCATATGCTTTCAGCTAATTGAGAACAGATGCTTATCTGTGATGGCTATGGTTTTTGCCCCTCTTTCTTTGCTATTATTGTAGATTTTTCACTTCTTGCCTGCCCAAAGAAGGATATACACAAGCCCTTTTTAATATATTTCTATTTTTAAGAGAGGGAAGAATAAAATGTTTTATTCCCAATTTGTTTATGTGGTCAAATTAATAGCTTAACTGTTAAGATTATCTGAAAAGAATAAGAATCGAGTCTTCTTAGGTTAGGAGAATCTCTTTACGAGATTAAAGGGAGAATTAACCAAAGGTGGTGAGTTCTTGAAAAGGATTAGTTCGGTGTGACAAAGGACAAGACTCCTTTGAACTAACATTTAAAGTT
>Ga0325414_1000086_pt1 | contig 50939 bp, 17 predicted proteins | sample PopdelMetagenome_8_FD_206183 | JGI IMG/M metagenome (GOLD analysis project Ga0325414, IMG submission 206183) | Populus deltoides microbial communities from Bellville, Georgia, United States - Leaf-PdKOR-R3 | ecosystem: Host-associated > Plants > Phyllosphere > Phylloplane/Leaf | place: USA... | reverse complement strand
GGAACCCATCAAAACCTTTAAACCGCACAAAACAGTTTAAATCAGGTAGTGTGCAATAAGGGTGTTAATACCTTTCCTAACCACAACCAGTCTCTTATCCTTAAATCTATGATAAAATCAATACACCCAGGTTTCCTAGCGACCCACATGCGACATATACAAAAGGATCAAAAACAAAAAACAAATACTAATTATGAGAATGAGGATCAAATTTGAAAAAAAAAACAAAATGAGAGGACTACCTAGAATTTTGAGTTGAATGGGGAAATTGAAAGGAGAAAGTAAATTCACAAATGAAAAAAATAACAAATTATAATAATGTATCCCAGGATGAAATTGAAAACAAATTGAAATTTAACAAAAGGACCAATAACAAAAATTAAAAATAAGAAAAAATAGGACCAAAGTTGAAATATCATGAAATAAAAGGACAATTATACAAAAAGTCAATTGTCAAAAGGATCAAAAACTAAAAATAGCAAGAGAATAAGGACCTAATATGAAATAAAAATGAAATGAGAGGACCACCTATAATTTTGAATTGAAGGAGAAAATTAAAAAGAAAAATCAAATTCAAAAAAGAATCCAAAACAAAAAACAAAATCAAAAGAATAAGGACCAAATATGAAAAAATAAAAAATTATAATTATAGATCCAAGGATGAAATTGAAAACAAATTAAAAATTGACAAAAGAGACAAAGAACAAAAATTAAAAATAAAATCAATAAGGATCAAAGTTGAAATATCAGTAAATGAGAGGACAATTCTAAAAGTTTAAATGGCTAGCGTGAATTTCAATGGGAAAAGAAAGAAAAAAGGAGGAAAAAAAAGAATAGGTCACCACTGACAAACCACCTTGTAAAAAGCCACTCGGGTTGGCCAATGAGGAAGAAGATGTCACAATATTTTCAATGTCATCATGGAAGCCAATGTTCCAATATCGAACGACATCTGACGTGTCTTCTAAAAAGCGTGAAGGTGCTCGACAGACTAAAGCGTATGTGGCATACACCAACCAACTTTTTTTAATAATATTATATGCTTAGTGAAATAACAAGCTACCCCTAAGCCAACTTGATTGTAACAAAAAAAATTATTAAAACACCCCTCAAAGTAAGTTTAGTGATTTTTACTTTTAAGGGTATTGAAGTGATTTTATCATGCTAAAAAAATAAAAAGACTAAAAGGCTTTTGCATACTAGTTTAAGTTTTTTTGCTTTTAAGGGTAATTAAATCATTGTACTGTGTAAAATAATAAGAGAAGACCAATTTATCCCTAATCAAATTGAAAATGCCAAATGAACCTCATGAAAAGACCATTTTGCCCTCCAATTTACATTTCCTTGGCTTGTACTATGGAGGACAAAAATATCAATACATTGTAGCAATCCATAGTATAATGAGTCTTAATCCACAATAAAACACTGATGCCTTTTAGTTTTTTTTATGATGAGTGAGAGAAGAGAGAGATATGTATGTTTCAAATAATTGACCATGCATAACTTCTTATTGAAAATTTTAGCTATGATCACTAGCATGCTCTTTGTATAGGCATTTTAATTTTTGGTAGAAGAGGTCAGAGTCTAAAAATAAATAAGTGAGGCTCGTATTAATATCATAATTGATTTTTATTAATTGCTCAAATAAGTTTCTTATCAATATATTACTAGTTACTTATTTATAACTTTCAAGGAGGAGAAACTACACAATAAAAACTTAATCCTGAGAGGTAGTAGGTAAAAACTTTGCAAAATCACGTGAAATGTAAAGATCTAAGATATCAATCCTTAAGAAAAATTTATTTACTTTATAGCAATACCACATAAGGCTAATAACAAGTTTATGAAAAAGAAGAGAGAGATGATATAGGAATTAAAGTGCAGGAAAAACAAAAAGCAATGAAAAAAGTTGTAAAGAAAGCAATAAAAACTAGAAGAACGACAAATTTATATTAAAATTATATATATGAAGTTCACTATCTTTTCCAATAGTTGGTATGGCCTATTGATATTGCTATAATGTAAGAGTCAAGTATACCTAAATCTAATCATAAAAGACTTATTTATATCAAATAAAGAAATTACATGATAAATCTTTACTCTATTTTATCTCTTTGTTGATAACCACATGAATCCTAATTAATTTACAATATTAATCAATTTAATTTATTGAGAACTCCTATTCTAAATAGGAATACACCTATTGGTTGATTATGTTTTTGCTACTATGGTTGATCACTTTCCCTTAATTGATTGTGACTTTTAGTTGATCATAACTTTTGATCAATTTCACTTTTCACAAACGATTTTAGTTATTCTTTCCCTATTTGGCTATAAACAAAATACTACTCTTATTTGGAAAATGCATGGATGTTTATTTTTGTGTAAAAAATACCCTTCATATTCTTTAATCAACCGTAATTTAATATAGAGGCATTGTTCACACCATAAATAAACATCCATATGTCATCTAAATAAGGATGGTGTTTTGTTCATAACCAAAAAAGGAAAGAAAAGTTGAGTTTGATTGTGAAGAATGAATCCAGTTAGAGGTCATGATTGAACATGAGCCACAATCAACTAAGAGAAAGTGATAAACCACAACATCAAAAATTTACATAATTGATTAGTAAGTTTATTCCTATTCGGAGTAGGATTTCTCAATAAATTAAATTGATAATAAAATGTATTTCATACATATTCTTATTGTGTCAGCTCTTGTTAGTGTTACATATAAAATTAACTAATAAGAGATGAAGTTTGGGATAAAAAAAGTCAAACTTAATTGCAAATCAGACTTGGTAGAAGTCTAAACTTATATAAAAATAAGTTTATATGCTGTAAGATCTTTAAAATAAGGAATGGATCAATATGAAGGTAAAAAAAAGTCTATGTGATACAAGATTCTTAAAACAAGGAATGACATGGATTGAAATAGCAGTTGCCAACAGTTATCTTCAAATTTCTTATTCAAATAAGGATATTAAAAATGAACAAGTCATTCAAAGAATCAACAACAATAATTAATCTATAATTCAAACAAGTTCACAAGGTCTTTAAAACTTATTTATCTTGTAGGATGATAGATTGAATAGGCTTTAATAATAGCTTATAATTGTAGGCTTTCAATAATAGGCTTGTAACCAGTAGGAAGTAGTTTTTATAACCACCAAAAAAATCCAAAAACATGTTCTCTTATAAAGAATCTCACTTAGATCAAGAACAACTTCATGATTAATTTAAAACCCTCTTAGTTAAGGTAAACACAAATAACCTGAAATAATTAGTAAGCATAGTAGGAGTGCTATATGTATTAATCTGAAACTATGGCACCAAAAAAATCAAAAATTACTAGGAACATTAGAAGAAAATAAAGAATTGGTATAGGTATAAGAAAATAAAAATTATAGGAACATTAGGAACATTAGAAGGAAATATAGAACCAATTCTTTAAGGAATAAAACCTCTAATGAAAAGGACCAATGAATTGGCAAACAAAAGAAAAACTTTAAAGAGGTAGCAGTATATATTATTATTCAAATGTTACTAACTTATTATATAGAAGAACATGTATCAAAAAATTAAGAGAGAGAGAGAGAGAGAGAATCAGAAGCAAGTTATGTTGGTTCTAGAAAATAAAGATCCAGAGTTCAAAAAAGAAATATTAGATTTAAGTCAAGGATCATAGATAAAAGAAATTAAGTGTGATCCAAGACTAGAATCATCTCAAGATGTAAGAAAATAAAAACTAAATGAGATTTAAATGAAGAGAAAATTTTGAATTAGTAGATTCAAATCGTATTGGGAAAAACTAATTGATATAAATGTAGGTGAACGTATTAAAGTCTCTTCAGTTACCCATTAACTTTTAATTTGAGAAACAAATCAATCATCGAGGAGCTGTTTGAGGGAGGGAATAAGTGTTATAAACAAAATTAACCAAGAATGGATTAAGTTTGGGACAAGAAGAATAAGCCAGACTTGATTGCAAATTAGACTTGGTAAAAGTCCGAACTTATGTAAAAAAAAGTCCATATGCTGCAAGATCCTTAAAACAAGAAATGGTATAGATTGAAATAGAAGTTACCTTCAAATTCATTATTTAAATGAGAATATTGTGGAGGAACAGATCATTCAACATAATCAATAACAAAAATTGCTCTGTAATTCAACCAAGTTCATAAGGTCTTCAAAACCTATTTATATTACAGGCTAATAGATTTAGTGGGCTTGTAATAGTAAGCTTTATAACCGTAGACTTGTACTTATAGGCTTGTAACCGGTAGACAGTCATTTCCATAACCACAAAAAAAATCCAAAAACATGTTCTTTGATGAAGAACTCACTTAGATCATGAACAAGTTCATGATTAATTCAAAGTTTTTTCAGTTGAGGCAGACACAAAAATACCTGAAAAAGTTAGGTACCATTAAGAAAGGTAACTTTTCCATCTATTTGAATATATGTATTATCATATTAAATTTATTATAATTAATATGTCACACTCTATTACCATTCTCTATTTAACATGTATGAATATAAAATATTTTCTTCTTATCCAGACCTTTTAGATGATTCTTTTAATTGAGATCTAGGCTATCGATTTTAAAAATAAATAAGTGAAATATGCATGCTTCAAATAATTGATCATGTGTATTTTTTTATTGTGAATTTTAAGTATTATCACTGGGATGACCTTTGTATGAGCATTTTAATATTTGGTAGGAGAATTCAGAATCCAAAAATAAATAAGGTTATAAAAAGCATTAATATCATAATTAACTTTTGTTGATCTCTTAATTGTTTGATTAATATATTACAATTTAATCATTTTTATCTTTAAAGAAAAATAAACTGCACAATAAGTACTTAATTCTGAGAGAAAAAAGGTAACAATGTCGTAAAATCAAACAGAGTATACGTGTGGAGATCTAAAATCTCAAACCTTAAAAAATATTATCTATTTTATAGCAACACCGCATAAGACTAAAACAAAATTACAAATAACAAGAAAAAGAGATATTACATGAATTAAAGTGCAAGAAAATAAAGAAAGCGATAAAACCTGAAAAAAGATAAATTTATATTGAAATTAAATATATGGGGTTAACCATCTATTCTAGTAGATGGTATGGCTTATTTATATTGTTGCAGAGATCAATTAAATATATTGAGAACTCATATTCTAAATAGAAATAAACATACTAGTCTAATACGTGAACTCTTTATGTTGCGGTTTATCACTTTTTTTAGTCAATAGTGACTCTTAGTCGATCATGACCTTTGATTGATTCACTTTTCATAATCAATCTCAGTTATCATTTTAATAGTTAGTTGTGAACAAATATTTTTTTATTTGGACATTACATGGATTTTTTTTTTTTGTAAACAATGACCTTCATATTTTTTTATCAACCACAATTTAATACACAGGCATTGTCTACACAAAAAATAAGCATCCATCTGTCTTCCAAATAAGGATAGTGTTTGTTCACAACTAAACAAGAAAAAAAAAAGCTAACATCGATCATGAAAAGTGAAATTGACTAGAAGTCATGATCAATTAAGAGAAAATGATCAAACGCAACAGCAAGAGTTTGCATAAGACTAGTAGGTTTAGTCATATTTAAAGTAGGAGTTCTCACCATAGTAAATTGGTCAGTGTTATAAAGTAGGTAGGATTCATGTGGTTATACCAATAAGGACATAAGATAAATTTCAATTGTATTATGATTTATTATGTAATCTCAATATTTGATATGAATAAGTTTGTATAGGATTAGATTTAACTATTTTCATGAAACTCTAACACTATAACAATATAAATAGGTCATATCATCTACCGGAAAAGATGACCAGCTCTACATATACAATTTCAATACAAATTCATCTTTTTCTGTTTTTTATTGCTTTATTTACAGTTTTATTTATTGTTTTCTTTAATTTATTACATTTTAATCCTATAGCATCTCTTCCTCTTCTTCTATATAAAGATATTATTTTCACTATATGTTGTTGTTGTATAGCAAATAACCTTTTCACCACACTCCATTTAATTTTACGAGGCTGCTACTTGTTTTTTATTGAAATTAAGCTATTATTGTGTAGTATTTCATTCTTAAAAGTTAGACAAAATTAATTGGTAGCATATTAAATAATAGATTACTTGAGTGATCACCATATTACTCTTGCTACTATGCTAATCACCTTTCTTTAGTCAACCATGACCCTTGATCAACCATTAAAGAATGCAAAAGTCCACATATTATGACTTGGCAGCTCATTTGATATTAAAATTTTTGGATAAATTCATTATTTGTGTTTTGTGTTTTCATCGATTTATAAAAAAATAAATCATTTTATTATTAATTTAATAAAAGTATTATTTAAATCAATTAAATGTAATTTATCTAAATTGATAAAGGAAATGCTCAATAAAAAAAATAGTGAGTGATGATATTAAAAGAGATGAAAGTAAAGTTGATGATAATGTTTGATATAGTAAAGTTGATGATATCAATTAAGGGTAATCAATTAGTCATTGTAAATTCTTGATTTTTAAAAATTATACTTAATAGATTAAAACTGAAAATGTATTGATTTATTTAATTTATTGAATTAATAATATCGGGATACTTTCGAAGAATTAGTGACAATATAAGGTGGACATATTTGGTCTAGCCAAAAATGAAATTTGACATTAAAATACTTCTTCTATTTTAATTTTAAATTAACAGTATTTCCCACGATCAAAAGATTTAAACAATAATTTCCCTACTCAAAAACAATAATAATTTCATTATTATTAATCAATTTCCAACCCCATTTTTTTGAACCCATTAATTAGTGGGCTAACACAAGAAGAGAGGCCCATTAGAATTTTACATTTTGGAAGTTGGAACTTCATAACCACTGTAGGCCCATTTTTTAACAATGTATTCTATTTATAAAGAAAGAAAAAAACAATTGTTTAAATTACAGTTATCACTTCACTAGTGTGCAGTATGTGTTCATATACTCATAGGTCATGATTTTCAATTTCTTAAAATAAAAATATAGATTAAAAAAATGGAATTCTATTTTCAAAAATTCCAAAAAATAAAAATAAAAATAAATAGAATATTAAAAAAAATGGTACAACAAAAATTGAAATGTTTAAATTATTATTTTTTTTACTTTCTAAAATGTTTTCAAATTTTAATTTTATTTTTCAAGTATACTGCTTATGTGCTATCATGTTGTAATATACTAGTTACATGACCCGCGCGATGCCGCGGGTTAATTTGTTTTGCATAAAAAATATTAAAAAAATTAAGATTTAAAAGTATTAGGTTTTTCTGCAAAACTATACCCAAAAGTCTTGGATTTGGTTGCAACGTCTGGCCTAAGAGTAATATTTATAATATTAATAATAACATTAAACTTGCATGACCCAAGTTTAAGTGGGTTTGGCTGCAATACCAGACCCAATAGCATTGGATGTAGGTCTGGCTGCAAGGTCGTGTCATAAAAGTGTGATAATTAAATAGATTAATTAAAAAAAATAAAGAAAAAAACAACAGAAAGAACAAAAATAATGAGAAAAAAGAAAAAAATCTGAATCAATTGGGTTAACTCGCCAAATCAGGTTAACCTGTCAAACCTGAGATTCATGTAAAAAATCTGAATCAATTGGGTTAACTCGCCAAATCAGGTTAACCTGTCAAACCTGAGATTCATGTCATGAAAGTGTGATAACTAAATAGAAAAAAGATTTAATATTAATAAACTAAATTTAAAAAAAAATAATTAAAAAGGAAAAAGCGAAGAGAAAAATACCTACAGGAAGGAAAAAACTAATGAAGAACAAAAAATCTGAATCAACTGGGTTAAACCATCAAACCTGAGATCCGTGTCATGAAAGCTTGATAATTAAACAGAAAAAATTTAATATTAAGAAACTATAGAAAAAAAAACTAAAGGCATAAGCTTTTTCACTGTGGATTGCACCGTGCGATTCAAAGTAAAAGGCTTAAAAATAAGGGAAAAAAACAAAGGCATACGCCACGAGTTAATTTTTTTTATTGCATAAAAAATATCAAAAAATGCTAAGATCTAAGAGTGTTAGGTTTTTCTGCAAAGATATACTCAAAAGTCTTAGGTCTAGCTGCAACGCTTGACCCAAGAATACTATTTATAATATTAATAATAACATTAAATTTACATGACTTAAGTTTAAGTGAATCTGACTGCAACACCGAACCCTAGAGCATTGGATGTGGGTCTGGCTATAAGGTCGTGTCATAAAAATGTGATAATTAAATAAAAAAACAAAGGAAAAAAACCAGTAGGAAGAAAAAAACTAATAAAAAAAAGAAAAAAATCTGATTTAACTAGGTTAACCCTTCAAACCAGGTTAACCCGTCAAACCTAGGATTCGCGTCATGAAAGTTTGATAACTAAATAAAAAAACAATTGACAGGTTTACCCAAAATTAACTGGGTTAACCCGTCAAACCAAGTTAACTCGTCAAGTCTGGGATACATGTCATGAAAGTCTGATAATTAAATATAAAGAAATTTAACATTAAGAAACTAAACTAAATGAAAAAAATAAATTAAAAAGAAAAAAATCCGGGTTAACTCGTCAAACCAGAGTAACCCATCAAACCCAGGATCAAACAAAAAAAATCATTAAAAAAATTTAAAAAAACAACAATTTAGCGTTTTATTTAATTTTAGTATACAATATAATATAATAATTATAATTATTATAATATAATAATTATAATAATATAATATATTAAAAATAGGAAAGTGAAAGGCATGGGAAAGCTACAATAGTTTTCCCACTTCTTTTAAAATATTACTTAATTTCTTAACTAAGTATATGGTTATAGAAACAATCATTTAAAGGCAAGATAACGAATAAGATTATGAAATAAAAATGTATTGTTTTCTTGAAGCTTGCTTTTGTGATTTATGTAATTTGTTTACCAAAAATTATATTTTTTTTATATGAAACGTATTTCATTGGGAGGGGCGAAGCAATAGAAATTATATATATATATATATATATATATATGAAAACTAGAATGACTTTTTGAATTTTATTTTTATCTAAATAGTAGGTTTACATAGAACAATCAACAAATAATTACTAATATTATTAAATAAAAGGCTCAAATATTGTTTGCAAATAAATATCAAATTGATTAATATCTATCTAAACATCTTAAATACAATCCTATTTATTTAATTATAAAAACTAAATCACAATGGACGGTAAAAATCAAATAAAAATAAAACATTATCGAGAGTTGATGTACTTGTTAGACATGAAGGTAAAAACCTTCTTTATGGAGTTCTCCTTCTATAGATGAATCCATATACACGGAAATAATAATAATTAGTTGTAATTTGTTTATCAAAGAGCTTTCTCTCTCATTTCATAACAACCAGGGATTGAAATGAAACATAAATAAAGTTTCATAATTAAAATATAGAAGTTAAAAAAATAAGGATCAAATATAAAAAAAATAAACTTGAGGGACCAAACTGAATTTCTTATATTACCTTTTGTACTTTATCTTTTATTTTAGTTTTTTTCAAAAACCTAAAATTATATTTTGTAAAATCTATCTTTAATTTAATGAGAAATATTATATGACATATCATACATAATAGAATATGCAAATCTAAACAAATCATACAACATAAAATGATGTTAAACATAACTTTAGAGGATGAAATTTAAAATATAAAAAGTTTAATGATCAAAATACAATTAATAAAGTACAAAAACTAAAATTCCGAAAGACTTGGAAGGAAAAAATAGATATGAATAGTTTAGTGAACAATTTAATGAGAGTGAATTCGTATTTTATTTTAGTTTGTAGTGTTAATAAATGATTAATTAACTATTTAAAATAAGTTTAAATCAATACTTATCATGATATCATATTAATTTAATAATAATGAAAAAAAAGGAGTTTAATTAATTGAAAGGATGGTGTTTTTATAAATACCTAAAGGTCATCAGTCTAAATACCTATTACCCTTTCTAAACACAAAAAAATCTTTGTTATTTGACAATTCACTTAACTTTCTTCTTATTTCAGATTAATCAATATGATAGCTGTGACATTATATAATAAACTAAAATATATGGGAGAATTGCAATAAATAAATTGACTAAGGATTTTTTGTTGGGTTTTTCAAAACACATAATATAATGAAAATAGAAACTTAAAATTTTTCACGAGAGTCCCAAAGATCCTATTAGATAAACTAGGATCATATAGGGTTTAATTAAAGATTACTTAAATATTAATTCCTTTCTTTTTTAGGTTTGATAAACTCTTTATGACTATATTATTGAAAATCACAAGTTGTTTAATTGTTCGATCTCTAATAATAATCTACACAAACCACTAGATCATAAATATCATGAAGGCATTTTAAAAGAGAGGGATTGCTATGTATTGAGAGCTGACTCTTTCTTTTTTTGTTTTTATGTGTTTTTGTACTATCTAGTAAAATATTTCTCTATAAAAACCGAGACATGACATTCTACTTATTTGTTAATCCGATAACCTTATAAATTGTAAAATATTACTTTGTATCCTGAATAATATCACATATTTTATTTCATGATAGTTTTATAAATTTATGCAATCAAGTCATCTCTTGATTTTTTTTAGGTCTATAATTATAATACCCTATATAAATTATATTATAGTTGTAAACCCCCGGTCAAAAAAAAAAGGTATGAAAAGTGCTGGTGTAAACACCAGTAAGAAATCGGTATTGTTGTCGTGGCATGGGAATAAACCATGATTAAAAAATGGAAAATAAATATACTAAAGTGGCTCCGATGAGATAGTAAAATAATTGGTGCTTAATGCAGGGATGGAATAAGGAGATTTTGATTTTTGGAGAAAAATCATAAATTGACTAGTTTTACGTTAAAAATTCGTAACTCTCGATCGGGTTGTCAGAAAAATTTGAAAATATTTGTGGAGACTTATAATATATTTTCTTAGCTTGGGTTAAAATTTCAGAATTTTTGGAGAAATTGAGATTTTTTAGAAAAATTGCAATTTGACCAGTTTTGCGCTATCGTGCATAACTTTTGATATGATTGACAAATTGAGTTAAAACTTTGTGTGGAGTATTCTAATATATTATTTTACCATGGGGTAAAGTTTCAGAATTTTTAGAATATTATGTCTAGTGACTTTTAGAATTTGCACGAAAAAGTACCGGTAACCGGGTAAAAAACATATACATACCAGAAACACATGGTGATATAATTAAAAGAAAGATGGAATAAATTAGTTGAAATGTCAGCCTTTAAAGGGCTGTTTCCAGCCGACCAAAAGGAAAAAGAAAAGAAGAAAAGAAAATGACTCATGGGACTAGATAAAGTTAAACATGAAAGGCAAGGGCTTAAATGTAAATAATAAAAATTTTACTATATAAACCCCAATTTGCTTGGAGTGTCCAGCGGGCTACATGGAGAGAAAGGGGAGTTAGGGATTTTCTTACATTTCTCTACAATTCTCTCATCCATTCTTGAAAATAATGCATGATTATGGAGAGTTAAGATAATTAAGAAGGTTTATGGTGAGCTACACTAAATATTTGAGTGATCTAAGGGTTTTAAAGCTAGTGGAGGAAGAATGAAGTGTGGAGAAAGGAAGAAGAAGGAGGGAGATAAAAGGGTGGTTTCACCTTAAGGTTTCTTCTAATTAAATTCCTTGTTATCTTATTAGTAAATATGATTGTATTGTGTTGATTGTAGAAATTACATACATGTATGCTTGGGTGGTGATGGACTTGATTATGGAACTTTGTGATTAGCATATTGGTTGTAGTAATTTGTGATATTGTGATGAAATTTTATTTGTTGGCATGAGAATTGAATGGGTTAGTGTTTAATTGAGTAAAAAGTTGAAGAAATTTCATGCTATCCTTTACTTGAAATTTTGGCATTGGTAGAAAAATATAGGGAATGTATGTGATTGATGAAAACAAAAATTATCAAGCTCAAATATATAAAATTAATCGTAGATGAGGTTTAGAAAACTAGAATCAAAGAAGAATTGATCCTCCTTGGATGTTTTTTTTTTTTAAATTCGGCAAGGTTAAATGATGGAAGAAGAGGAAAATTGTATTTGACTAAGTTAGAATTTTAGTGTGAATGGAAATATATTTAATAGGGTTAAGTAATGCATAAACAAGTAGGATGCAAAAAAAAAAAAAAAAGAAGAAGAAGAAGAAAGAAAATAAATGTCATCCTTACTAAACTAAGAAATTTGGCAAAGTGAAGAAAGAAATAAAAAGATGGAATGTGGATGTGGGTAATGATAAAATTAGTGTTGAAATATGTTAAGAAACATGATGAGAAGGATTGAATTGCAAATTAAATAGGATGGAAGAAAAATCTTAATTTTCCATCTTATAAAGGTTTGACCAAGTTCATGAAAATAAATGAATTGAGTTGTTAAAGTTGGTTGTTAAATTATGACAAAATCCTTGTTTAATCTTATTGTTGTAATATATAAGGATTTGGGAAAATGGTGGAATTGAAGTCATGGAATGGATAAAACAACCAATTTATTACTTGGATAGACCATGGCGATAAATGTATTATAAATAAAATAATTGATTATGGGTAAAGTAGTTTATTAGTGATTTTTGAATGTGAAGTTTAAATTTAATTTCACGATGGCGAAATAAATATAAATTATTTCGGAAAGAAATAATTGTATAAGTGATTTGGTAATTCTTGTTGGTACAAGAGAGTTGCCTACAGGAGGACAATATCAGAGTCGTGCATTCCGTGACTAGACTGCAGGTAGGTGCCCGACACCTAATCTATTTAGGAAATTTTACGAATGTTAAGATATAGTAATTTTTCTTATAATGCCATTTTAAATATAAACATTGATGTGAAATTATTATTAAGAAAATTAAAAAGTTATAGCTGCCCAGTGAGGAATTGGCGGTGGCAGAACCGATTGAAGGATTGTAATGATTGATACGAACAGTATCGTATATTTTTGAAAAAAGATTGTAGTGTTTTTATGCTTTTAATTGATAATAAAGTAATTTTGTGATATTATTATGTATATTATGGTTGTGCTAATTGTGGACAAATTTATACGTTGAATCAGTGCCCGGGAAAATGGGCGGACGAAGTAGTGACTCGGTAAAGGGGGTCAGCGCCCGGGAAAATGGGCGGATGAATTAGTGACCCGGTAAACGGGTCAGTGCCTGGAGAAATTGGGCGGATGAATTAGTGACCCGGTAAAGGGGGCCAGCGCCTGGGAAAATGGGCAGATGAATTAATGACCCGATAAAGGGGCGGTAAAGGGGGTCAGCGCCCGGGAAAAGGGGCGGATGAATTAGTGACCCGGTAAAGGGGGTCAGCGCCCGGGGAAAATGGGCGGGTGAACTAGTGACCCGGTAAAGGGGTCAGTGCTTAGAGAAATCGGACGGATGAATTAGTGACCCGGTAAAGGGGTCAGCACCCGGGAAAAATGAGAGGATGAATTAGTGAACCAGTAAAGGGGGTCTGTGCCTGGAGAAATTGGGCGGATGAATTAGTGACTCGAAAAAGAGTTAGTGCCCGAAAAATTAGGCGGATGAATTATGATCTGGTAAAGGGGGTTAGTGCCCAGGAAATTAGGCATATGAATCAGTGGTCCGGTAAGGGGGTCAATGCCCGGTAAATTGGGTGAATAAATAAGAGACCCAGTGATGGGGTCGATGCCCGAGAATTGGGCAGATAAATAAGAGATCTAGTGATGGGGTTGGTGCCGAGAATTGGATGAATGGATTAATGACCCGGTAACGGGGTTAATGTCAAATGTTAGATGGTTGGATTTTTGGATAGTCAAAAGTAATGGTCTGAACCTGGGGTATTGCTGAGTTTGGGTAAATATGATAGATGCCTGGTAAATGGGCATAATGGGAGGAATTACTTGTCTGGATGTTTGAGACTAATGTCCTGGTTAAAGGGTTACTAATAGAAGCAATTATTGAGTGGATAATTGGTATACGCGGTATAATGTTAACGTGGAATCTTAAATTGTTTTTTTTTAAAAAAACATTTTATCAGAAAAAGTGTATTGTGATTGAATACGTGAAAATGATTGGGATGTCATGATAATTCTTGTTTTTGAATTATTGCAGCATTATACCCCGTTTTGGGCGGTGAGCATTACTAACTGGTGAAGGTCGAATGCTTGTGAGGAGGAATGAGAGTGGTTGTCTGATTAAGAAATTATTGCATGGCTTGGATTGAGGAAAAAAAATGTTCCTAAACGGCTGGGACAGGCTGAATAGAATTGTTAGGGCGATCCTGGACAAGGAGTTATTACTTGGTATTGATCAGTTAGTGCTGGTACATGACACTATTTACTGGAGTGATACTGTTGATTAGTGTCCAGGAATTACTGATGACGTTAATGAAAGGGCACCAGGGATCGAGGCTTTAAACATAAATTCTAATTGAAGGTTTAGATCGAAGGGTTTGTGCCTTAGTCTATAAAGTTGTTGTAAGGCATTAGTGACTCAGACAAGGAGAAAGGAACCGTAATTGATGGAACCGAATGGGAACCTAGTTCCTTTCATAAGAACTAGTGTTTATTCAGTGTTCGAAATGAAATTGTTAAAATAGAAGATGTGATGTGATAACATAGGGTATAAGCAATGGGGAGTACTTACGTTAAAACTAACGGTTAATAAAACAAGTTTATGATATTTGTTAGCAGGATGACGTGATCGAATGGGTGAACGTGTAGATCTCAAGATGGACATTCAAGATGATGCCGAACAAAGTAATTGAGATGGTCATTGGCATAGCAATGAATGGATTAAAGTGATTAGTCGATTTCACTATTAGGAAATGTGAAATAAATGGGTGATTCTGTATAAAGATAAGGGATAATTGTTTTAGAAAGGATGGTCGGTATACCAAACTAGCATGAGTAAGAGTAAGTGCAGTTGCACAAATACAGAGGTGCAATATACTTTAATGAACTGAGATCTTGTGGACAAAATACGTCGAGGTCTTGCGAACAAAGAGCATGTTGTGACTTATAACCTAACGATAGCATGAAAGTGTAGGGAATCAGTGGTTCTACTTTTATGTAATTATAGTTGTTCATATTTACATAAATATGAGTTCTATGCAAGACTTCTACCATGAACAACAAGAAGAAACTTTCCATTACGAGACAGTTGTTTTAGGAGTAGTTCGGATAGTATTAAATTTCTGGGAGTTGTAATCACAGAGAAAAAGTATTTATGTTTTTCTCATTTCTTAGTCATTATGTTTCTATTATATCAAATGCTAATTTATTTTCCTTAACCATTTATTATTTATTATGATACATTGTGTGTGGAACTAAGATGTTATAGATATCTAAAAAAAAAAAATCCTCATTTTCCCGAGTTCAAGGCTCATGGGAATTGCATTTATCATGAAAAAAATCTCAGGGTGTTACAATAGTCCTTAATTTATAAAACTTATTTGCAATAAAATTAAGAAACAATTCATTATCCTAGGTGAATCAAAGAAAATGTTCAATTTATTCTCAAATGATATTGATTGTGAAATCATTGGCCAAGGTGGAATGAGATTTGAAAATAATTTCAAGTTTTATTTAAATAATTAATGACTATAATATCGAGAACTAAAATAATTTAACAAAGTAAACACACTCCATGCTATAATGTCTAAATCAAAAATTTCTTGATGAAGAGATCATAATTATATTGAAAAAATGGTAACTGAAAAGTTAAGTCGAACTATTTATGACTTTTCTAATATTTTAGGGATCATGACATGTTGTTAAACATTGTACGTAATCTTCAAATATAAATAAATCAATTATTGAATTAATAATAAATTAGATTTTTTAATTTATTTAATCATATTTTATTTATGATTATAATTTATATTTAGACCAATTTATTATGAAACCTAATGAGTCACACACATAAAAACCATTTGTTAAAATTTAAAATGAAATTATTAATAAAGTGTGATTTGATTGTAAATAAATTTTAGAAATTAAAGACTAAAATGTAATTAATACATGAGATTATAATCCTAGACCTAGAAACAATCAAGTAAGGACTTGATTAAATAAATTTCTAAAATTAGATTAAAATAATATATATGATATTATTTAAGGGATAAATTGATATTTTACAATTTATAGAGTTTTTTAAGTTTTCATATAAACAAAAAGTTATGCTTCTTATTTCCTGCTAGTAAAATATAGTACAAAAACACCTAAAACAGAAAAGAAAAGATCTAGCACTTAAAGGTATAATAATTTCTCTATTCTAAAATGGTTTAAGAGATTTCTCACTAGTGGTTCGTGTAAATTACTGTTAGAAGTCGAACATTTGAACGACTTGTGATTTGAGACAACCTAGCCTTAAAACAAATACTCAAAGCTAAAAAAAAGAAGAAGATAATATTCACATAAATCTTAAATAACTCTAGATTTGTCTGACGGGATTCTTGAGACTCCCGGAAAATTTTAACTTCTAAATTTTTCTATTATGTGTATGTGTTTTGAAAAATCCGATAAATAGATAATCAACCATGAACATTTAAAAGTGATATTTCAATGTGTTAATAATCTTATAATTATAACAACTTTATAATTTTATTTAAAAAATATTTTTTCTCAAGATTATATATTTGTTTTATTTTTACTAATAAAATATAAATGAGTTTTAAAGATAAAAAATTCTTTATTAATAAAAATATGTTTTTTATATGAGTAAAACCAATACTATGTATAATAAGTATTTATTTGGTATTGTGATGTAATGTGTTTTTAAAATTATTTATCACTTAAAAATAATAATGAAATGATTGTTTTTTAGTTTTTTAATTTTTAATATTAACAAAACAATATCTTAAAAAATATTTTATATATATAATTTTTTTTTTTGGATTGAAGATAAATAGAACACAGGTGGAAAGAGTTTCCAAAGCAGCAACACCCTATCTTTCCCAACGTTACATCAACCACCCACCACCCTGTCTGTCCAGATGTGTGTGTATGTCTATATATATATATATATTCCCATCCCACATGTCATATCACATCCTATCACTTATCTTTCTTATTTATTATATACTCCCATATATGTCATGTCATGCATATCATGCCTGCATTGGCAGTGCCTGATGATGACGTGGCATTATTTATTGCCACTCTTAGGCTTAAAAATAAAATATACTCTTTAATTGGAATTAAAAACAAGTTCTTGTTCGGGCTGCCATGGACCATGGAAGGAATGTTTTTTATTTTATTTTATTTTATTTTTTTTATCATTTTGGTTTCAGCTTTAAAGAATGAATCGAGAGAGACGCATGCAAAAAACTCATCATGCTGTCCTCTGCCGTGCCTTTATGGTTGGTTGGGTTCCTACTGCTCTTTTTCTCGTAAGCTGCCCCCCTCCTCCCATTCGCGCATTTTATTACTCTCCCTTTTCCTTTTGCCCCCCCCTCTATCCCTAATTTACTCCCTTGCCATTGACTTCACCAGCTTCTTCTCTCTCCTGAAATCCACCTGAAATATCTGCCGTCGTCTGAAGACCCTTTTCAGGTTGATTTCGGCGATTTAAACAATAGTCAATTTGTATTTAACATCAACGACAGCCTTCGATCCCATCCAGGTTAGAAAAATATATAGAAAATATTATTTACATTTTAAGTTAATCTTAAGGTTAGAAAATATACATTTTGTATTTTTAAATCGATTTAATATAAATAGGTGTTAAAAATAAAAAACATTATTTTAATATAATTATAAATAAAAAACATTTTAAAAACCACACATTCTTAACTAGCACTAAATAATAATAATAATAAAACAACGCACGTGGAATAACAAAGAAACACAACCAGGGAGGCAATCATAAACAAATTAACCTAAAACAATTTTTAACTGTCACACCAAAATGATCCGAAAGGACATATCTGTCATTACAAAGCTCAGCCATCTGAAAAGAAAAAACAGAACTTCCCATTTCTCCACACAGTGGAAAGGAAGTTTGAAGAGTGAAAGAAAAGTCTATTCTCTCTCTTCTCTCAAAGGCGAAACTGACAAACCAATGAGAAAGACACACATAATACACAGACAGACAACTTAGCAAAATCCTCAAAAGCTAAGTCACTGCCCACCACCACCACCACCACCACCGCCTACTACTACTACAAGTACTGTTGTTGTTCCTCCCTTCATTTTTTCCCCCTGGTTCCAAGTTCTAATCCTCTTTGACGAACAAGGTTGTCCTTCTCCTCTTCCTCCCTTCCTTCCTCTCTTCTTCAACAGTAAATATATTTAGAGAAAGAAGAAAACAAATTCTACAATTACATATTGCAAAGCCACCATTAAAAGGGAATCAATTTCCGTTTTGTTTCTTTCTTTTCTTTCCCCAATGAGGTGAGGGCCAAAAAGGGACTGTAAGGAAATGTTTCAGCGGTTAGGGACGATTGCTTTTCAAGTTTGGATCGGCCATACGGTGCCGTAAAAGGAGAGATCTCTCTCTGGCTAGTGAATGTTTTGGGGTTTTGTGGCTGAGACAGATCGTTTGGTGTGGAGCTCTGATCTCGAAAGGTTTATGCTCTTCTTGTGTTTGGGGACTGTCTGATAAGTAGACAAAATACAAGGATGAGGAGGATAACGATGTATCCATCCTGGACGTCGTTGTCCCTTGTGGGTTTTTCTCTATCTTTACGTTTCACAATCAGCAGCCATTAAAAATCCAAAAAGCACTTCAAATTCTGGTTAAGGAAGAGAGACTAGCTGGGCTTAGTTTACTTTTATTTAGGCTGTCTGAGTTTTAACAAGTGTCTCCCAGCTGTATGTGTCTGTTTGTTCAGGCCCTTCCTTTCCTTTCCTTTCCTTTCTTTAAGCTGGTAAAAGTGTTGTAATCTATGATTAAGGGAGGTTACGTAGGTGGATTTAAAGCTGCACAAAGTTGGTTCAAGGTGTGATTAAGCACAAGAAGGTAGTTTGGTTAGAAGGGGCACTCAAGGGGTTTTCTTTGGGATCTTGTCGGGGCTTAGAAATTTAGGAGCTTGAAAGGGAAAGAACCCGCCCCACTTTGTGTGGTTGTTGTGTTGCAAATATATATTTGGTGGGTATTTGTGAAGTTGAATTTGAATATGGCAATGTCCTGCAAGGATGGTAAGCAGCCTATCATGGACAATGGCAAGTATGTCCGGTACACGCCTGAGCAGGTCGAAGCCCTGGAAAGGCTCTATCATGATTGCCCCAAACCCAGCTCCATTCGCCGCCAGCAGCTCATTAGGGAGTGTCCAATTCTCTCCAACATTGAGCCCAAACAAATCAAAGTTTGGTTCCAAAATAGAAGGTATAATAATAAATTACTGGTTTCACAGCCAAGAAAACAGATTTTCGATTTTTTTATAACGTTTTGTATTTGTTTGACATGTTAAATTGACTTTCATTGCTTGTATAGAAGAACAAAAATGGAAAAGGTTTTTCTCCTTTAACTTATGTACTACGGCTTGATTCTCCTTAATGGACTGTGATTTTTGAAATTCTGGATTTGCTATCTTTCCATGATTTTATCTTTGAATTCTTTTGTAATGCTTGTTATATTCTTCAGATGTCGAGAGAAACAGAGGAAAGAGGCGTCTCGCCTCCAGGCGGTGAATAGGAAGCTGAGTGCAATGAACAAGCTTCTGATGGAAGAGAATGATAGGTTGCAGAAGCAGGTGTCGCAGCTGGTGTATGAGAATGGCTACTTTCGCCAACATACCCATAACGTGAGAATTCTGCCTCTTTTTTCTTGCTATATCATCCGCTGCACATCATAACATGCTTGGTTACTGGGAACTTGAAAGGGACAGTAAATTGAAATTTTGGAATTGCTGATGAGATGTGGAAATTTTTTTTCTATTCGCTATAACTTGTTAGCAATCAAGGGGTGCGCAATGTAAACGCTTTTCTTTTTGTTAGAAAAAGAATTTTTATTGTTTATTTACTATTGAATTATGTGGAAATTGAGATAGAGATGGTTTGTTTTCTTTCAGACACCGCTTGCAACCAAAGATACAAGCTGTGAATCAGTGGTGACAAGCGGTCAACACCACCTGACACCTCAGCATCCGCCAAGGGATGCTAGTCCTGCAGGGTTAGTGGGGTTCTGGTTGTTAGGTCCTTTTCTGTTATGGTGCTTTGTGACCACTTGGTTGTGTGTATGTGCGAGCTAGTGTGGAATTTCGAATTCATGCTTTGTATTTTTTTCTAGGCTTTTGTCCATTGCAGAAGAGACTTTAACAGAGTTTCTTTCAAAGGCTACTGGAACTGCTGTAGAGTGGGTCCAAATGCCTGGAATGAAGGTATCTCTCAGTGCTTTTTTTTTCTTTTTCAACTTTCATAAATTAAGAACTGTTTTATCTTATAAAAAAAATTGCAAAATTTAATCAGCTAAATTATTTTATTTTATTTCTTTAATGGTTTTGCATTTAAAGAAGTATATAAATATGCAAAGACGGAACTAAGTTGATCTCTTCATTACAAGCGTCTATAATGTCAGGCTACTGAATGCTAGAACTTTCCATTGACTCTTTTCTAAACGATGGTTTGATTTGAATTTCTTGATCTGAAAATACATGTTTTGTTCTTTGTCCTTTTTTAGCATTATGCGTGAATTCCACCAATTGATTTTCACCAAGTTGAGTTTTTCTAATCTGTTTCTTCATCACAATTTTGTTTTTTCAAACGTGTAGCCTGGTCCGGATTCCAGTGGAATCGTTGCTATTTCTCATGGTTGTACTGGTGTGGGAGCACGAGCTTGTGGCCTAGTGGGTCTTGAACCTACAAGGGTAAGTGCACTTGGTTTGCCATACCATTTTCTACTGAGTTGCCAAGGTTATGTAATAGATTGTGTTCCTTCCAGGTTGCTGAAATCCTCAAGGATCGGCCATCGTGGTTTCGTGATTGCCGAGCTGTGGATGTGCTTAATGTGCTGCCCACTGCAAATGGTGGAACCATTGAGCTGCTTTATATGCAGGTAAAGGACTAATCATCATGCATTTGTTGTTTCTGTTAAAACCCTATAGCTGCAATTATTTAATTACTTATATTTTTTATTGAGGATATAGCTCTATGCGCCAACTACATTGGCACCTGGTCGTGACTTCTGGTTGTTGCGTTATACTTCTGTTTTAGAAGATGGAAGCCTTGTGGTATGCTCCCAAACTCTTAACATTTGTTATTCATAGAAAATTTAGAGGAATTATTTACTTTCTACTCATGCAATATTCAGGTGTGTGAGAGATCTCTGAAAAATACTCAAAATGGCCCGAGCATGCCACCAGTGCAGCATTTTGTGAGAGCAGAAATGCTCCCAAGTGGGTATCTGGTACGGCCTTGTGAAGGTGGTGGGTCAATCATACACATAGTTGACCACATGGATTTGGAGGTAGGATGTGCCGAACACAATTGTTTTTTTAATTTTTTTTTTATAAACTATGTGATGTTGAATTTCTATTTGACCCAAGATCATAACTCGATTGCTGATTTCTTCAACTAGCCTTGGAGTGTGCCTGAAGTACTACGGCCGCTGTATGAATCCTCAACTGTACTTGCTCAAAAGACAACAATGGTGGTAAGCAATTTTTCGACTTTTTATGTCATGAACATTTAATGGATGTACAGAAACACTGATGTAGTTTGGGTGATGCTAGTGTAACTTCTGAACCAGACGGGGACTAATATTTCAATAATGTATATCCTTTCCATTCAGGCTCTACGCCAGCTGCGGCAGATAGCTCAGGAAGCTTCTCAGTCTAATGTGACCAACTGGGGCAGACGACCTGCAGCTCTACGAGCACTGAGCCAGAGGTTGAGCAGGTATTAATATCTTCTGTATTAATATCTTCTGTTGTTTGATAGTATCTGATTCAATCCATTAATGATCTGCCAGTTAGAATCTAATGTAATTTTGGCAGGGGTTTTAATGAGGCTCTCAATGGATTTAGTGATGAGGGATGGTCAATGATCGGAAATGATGGCATGGATGATGTTACTATCCTCGTGAACTCAACTCCTGACAAGTTGATGGGTTCAAATCTTTCCTTCACTAATGGGTTTCCAGCTGTCAGCAGTGCTGTCCTGTGTGCTAAAGCATCGATGCTTTTACAGGTAGGGATATGTTTTGTCCTAGGCTTGTGGAAAAAAGTTGAAATACAAATATATGCTATAAGACTTGGTAAATTGTGCACTATGTGTCTTATATGTAACTTCAACAATTAGGTACTTGCAATAGGGAATTGTATTGTTCTTTATATATGGATTTTTTTTACAGTACCAAGAGATAGATACATAGTATATCTCATAAAATTGAATACAAAGAAGGCTGACAATTTGTTTCTAATGAAGTCATAATTTGAATCTTATTTTCCTTTTTGTTTATTCCTGTGCCTTGTCATTGATTTGTTGTTTGTCATCTTTTCCTCATGCTGTGCACTTTACTTTTTCAGAATGTCCCTCCTGCAATCCTTCTCAGATTCTTGCGAGAGCACAGGTCAGAATGGGCAGATAACAATATCGATGCCTATGCAGCTGCAGCGGTTAAAGTTGGTCCTTTTAGCCTACAAGGTTCTCGAGTTGGAAGTTTCGGGGGTCAAGTTATACTTCCGCTGGCTCACACTATTGAACATGAAGAGGTGTGCCATTTGATCATGCTTTTACAGCTTGGATAATGCCTTGTATCATAAATTCAACATGGGTGTTATATTTATTATTTTCACCTTTGTCTTGCATCTGATAAGCTCTGTGTTCATTAGTTCCTGGAGGTCATAAAACTGGAAGGTGTTGGTCATTCTCCTGAAGATCCAATAATGCCCAGAGATGTGTTTCTTTTGCAAGTAAGACCTTTCTTTTCTATGCTCTCTGTGTTTCTCTCTTAGGCAAGACGAGCTCGTTTTTCCTGTCCCAAGTCAGCAGATCAATCATCAAACAAAGCTATGGAGTGAGGGAAATCAGTGAGAGTTCTCATGAACTTTTGAAATGGACCCACCATGTAGTTCTATTTTGGAATGAACTACAGAATTTGAAAGACAGAAATAGTTGTGTAGATCTCCGCCATTGGCCATTTTTTGTTCAGATAGGAATTAGTGGAAATCAGCTTTTCCTTCTTTTGAAAGATCACATTTTGGTTTCATAGCAAGAACAAGTTTCTAGAGTAGAAGTTTAAAATGAAAAGAAAATTTGCTTCATGTTTCCAATTCTCTTCCAAAATATATTTTTGAGGTCCTGAATTGCCAATCACCTGGGTATCCTGGAAAGTATGGGGAATCTAGGTACCCCTGGTTTGGTTTATGCATTATGAGTATCCTTAATTAGACTTGGGCTGAGATTGCACCACTTGATTCATTTCAATCTTTTATCTCTTGATGACATACATTATTCTTCCGGTTCTCTTCTTATTTGCTCCACTTGTTCATCTCTGACAGCTCTGCTGTGGAATGGATGAGAATGCTGTTGGAACATGTGCTGAACTTATATTTGCTCCCATTGATGCTACTTTTGCTGATGATGCACCGCTTTTACCTTCTGGTTTTCGCATCATTCCCCTTGATTCTGGGAAGGTTAGCTTACTTGATTCTGAAGTAGCTTATTTCTCCATGCCTTTTTATTAGGCTGTTAATTAATGCATTGAAAAATGATGCAGGAAGCCTCCAGTCCAAATCGTACCTTAGATCTTGCGGCTGCTCTTGAAGTCGGACCAGCTGGAAACAGAGCATCCAGTGATCATTCTGCTAATTCTGGTTGCACAAGATCTGTAATGACAATCGCATTTGAATTTGCATTTGAGAGCCACATGCAAGAACATGTAGCATCAATGACTCGGCAATATATCCGCAGCATTATATCTTCAGTTCAGAGGGTGGCATTAGCACTATCTCCTCATCTTGGTTCACAGGCTGGTCTTCGGTCACCACTGGGTACTCCTGAAGCACAGACACTTGCTCGTTGGATCTGCCAGAGCTACAGGTGCGTCGGTTGTTCCCTCTCATAGATGTTATCTTGATCAGAATGGGTCATTTTGTGACCTGGGCGATAATCCAGGGCATTCAGCTTAACAAGTCAATTTAATTATCTGAGAGATGTTGCCTGATGACCAAGTGATTCTAGTCAATTTCTTCTCCCACGAGAAATAGATTTCTTTGTTATTGAATTCTCTTTACTTTTGTTGCATAATTTTAAAATGATAATGAATTTGAATATGTTGATAAAACTTTTTCTGGATTCTAATAGGATCTTCTCATTTGTATACACAGGAGAAAATATATCTGGACTGAAAAAGAATTGATTTTTTGTTTTGGTCAAAGGACAAATTCTTTCAAGTTTCATGTTGCTTTTAAAAGCTTTTCTATAATCTATGAAGCGACTACATTTTCCAAAGAAAAAACATTTCGAACTTGGACAGTAGAGATATTTAATTGACTGAACACTTGTTACTTTATTTAATACTTGGTCACAACTTTGCAGGAGCTATTTGGGTGTGGAGCTACTCAAATCCAATGGCGAAGGAAGTGAATCTCTTCTGAAAACCTTGTGGCATCATTCAGATGCTATTATGTGCTGCTCACTGAAGGTGTGCATGACAACAATATATCCTGCTTTCCATCTGCCGTTAATGATAGAATACTTGGACAAGGATTTAGGAATTATGGGGACCGACACAAACATGGTATTAAATTGAACAAAGGCATATCTGCCCGTGAATGTTCCCTGTTACCTTGCAAAGGAGACACTTTTATAATATGGCATATGTTCTATCTTCTACTATACAGTTACTTGTATGCATAACTTGAAGTTTTTGGAGTCTGTTATAAATGATTATTTGTGGACATATATTGTCGTATTTGTAATGTGCTGGAAAACGTGTTGAACCAACAAAATATTATTAGCATTCTCATGTTCCTAGAGTGATTTTTTCATGCATATAATGCAAGTTGAATAAATATTGTCAGCTTTTTTGTTTAACATGCATTGCTATTTTGTATTCAGGTCTGAATTCAAATGCCATTATTATGCTGAAGTACTACCTCAGCTCTGTTGCTAACCTTTTGTATTCAAAGCAATTTGGTCTTGAACTTGGGTGAATTTTGCAGGCGTTGCCCATCTTTACTTTTGCAAACCAAGCTGGACTTGACATGCTTGAGACAACCTTAGTTGCACTGCAAGACATAACTTTGGAAAAGATATTTGATGATCATGGAAGAAAAACTCTCTGCTCAGAATTCCCACAGATTATGCAACAGGTTTTCCCTTCTCTCTTAAATCTTAGTGAAGGAAAAATGGATCCAGGTTAAATTGAGATTTATATTCACCAAATGCCACCACAAAAGGACAAAATAATTACTATGCTTAAGAACAAGCCTTAGTTTTCATTTCTTCCAGTTTATTATTTATGGTTTCTCATTTATCGCAAGTAGTTATCTCCCATCTAATTGCTTTTGGTCTTACACTAGTGTTTGGTTAAGGGCCACTTTGCTTTGAAAGCAAAATACATAGCATTTTGAAAGGAAATTGCTTTGTGTTTAGATCAAAGCAGGTGCCTTGGCTTAACAATAAGCAAATGCCTTGGCTTAACAATCAGCAAAACTCTTTATTTTGGGGTCTATTTTATTAAGTAAAAATATAAATTTTTAAAAGCTCAGGAGCCAATTACCCAACACTGCTTCTACAAATGCTACTTTCTCAACAAATTGTGTACCGCAACACACCACAACATAACAGTCAAAGCAATCACAACATTGCAAGACCAAATTGGCGTGTTTTTGTATATGTTTGGTAGCAATCATTTACATTAATCTATCATTTAAAACTTTCATTTCCCTAAGATGCCTGTATTTGTTTTTTTTTAAAAAATTTATTTCTATAATTCTAGATTTGTTGATTTGCTTGAATAACCTCGGTTTATTTTGAAAGAAGATGAAGGGAGGAGATTGAATTTCCATCTGTCATGTTAAATTACAAATTTGCCCTTGTTTTTTTCTTTAGGTTTCTCATTTTTTTCTTAATGTTTGGCCCGACTCAATTTGCACTGGCCAATTGGGGTTGACCTCTCTAGATACATGTTTTGTATTTTTTTTTTTATTGAAAATCAAACTCAACAATATACGCAAAACCTTTTCTTTCCCATAATTGCGCACTTCATATTTATATTTGGAAGTTTATTACCAAGCTGATAGCAAATCTGTATTCAAATCTAAGTTTATTCCGCATGTAGACCTAACATGTTCAGGCAAATGCACACATTAATCAATAAACAATGAACCATAATAATGTTTGTGTAGAGATTATTCTATCAATAAAGTACGTGTAATAGTCTGAAAAATAATGTAGTATTGAAGCATGATATGCTAAAGAATAACATCTTTTGCTTTGGGCAGTTTCCCCCCATAAGATATTGTAGTGGGGAGCCTGGCCTGGCCTTGGTAGATTCAATATCATCATCTTATGTATATTTTTCTCTTGCTAGGGTTTTACTTGTCTTCAAGGTGGTATCTGTTTGTCAAGCATGGGCAGACCAGTTTCATATGAAAGAGCTGTGGCCTGGAAAGTGTTGAATGAAGAAGAAAATGCGCATTGCATCTGCTTTATGTTTATAAACTGGTCTTTTGTCTGAGACTTGAAACCAGAATCTAGTGGAGTGGCTGATTTAAGAGTGAGAACTCTATACCTGTCTTATTTTGCTGGCTTGTATTTCTTTTATGTATAACATGTTGCAACCGTGGAGCACCTAGTTCATTTGCTATGTTATAAATTTGTGTGGGGTTCATTATCGTAGAGATTATGGACGAGACGATATAGTTGCCGGGGATCTTTTGTTTCTGACTGGTTTGTTCTTAAGTCCTCACCTGGGTCTGTTGATTATTGCAACCGAAATCTGTCAATTCTGGTTTTTTCCTGTGTTGCTTACAGAGTTACAGGGATGTTCTGTGGTGATTATTTGTGTCTGGGATAAGTTAGGCAGGTTCTTTCTGCATCAGCAATCATGGATTACCTAATGAATCTGTAAGAAACCTAGGTTGCTGTTTTAGATTTATTTGCAGTACGCAGTAGGTTTTATCCAAAAGACTTTTTAAGTAGATTGATAGGTAGCTGAATTTGTCCCCAGAAGTCCAGTCGTCCATGAACTTTGCTCCCTTTTCACCAACGAGCTTATACCTTTGTGCATCCTTGTAATCTTTAATGTGTTAAGAAGTCTTCCTTTATCATTTTAATCCTACACGTTACAGTTTTTATTCTTCATCGTCAAGGCTTTCGTCAGCAGGTGTTTACTCACAGCATGACAACGTTGTTAATGTGTATCTTGATCCTTAAAATTGTGTTCCATCAAGGACTTGTTTGCCAGGAAAAGTTTAGAATCGAAATGGACGTTTGTGTAAAAATTCATTTGAGCACATGACATAAAAATTTTGGGAAAATTACATTTATCCTATGATAGTTTAGTTGCTATTTTACTCTCGTTATTTATTTATTTTTTTATGAATTATAGGTTGCATCTCATTGTTTATAGTATTTTACATCTTCATTGATGCTTGCAAAGAAAAAATCAACAAATATTTATGGATTATTTACATATTCTAATTAATAATTAAAGAGTTTTAATGTTAAAAAGTAAAAAAAAAAAAAAAAAACCTTTAACCGCAACTCTCATACCATTAATGAGACCCTGTGAATTCATTAACAAAAGAACTTTCTACAAGGAATTTCTCCCATCAATGATCCCTAATTTCACCTCAGACGATGCAATATTCAATTTTCTTTCAATTCATTGGTATTTTCTATTTTCTATTGGTCATTCTAAGATGAGAGATTAATTTGTTGTTTGTTTGCTAATAATTTTTTTTTTAAAAGTGATTTTATAGAAAATAAATTATTTTTTAATATTTGATAATGTTATGAAAAATAAATTAAAAAATATTTAAAATTTTTTTGTTTATGATATGAAAAATAATTTATTAATGTTTTATTTTTTTAAAATAATTTATTAAAAAAATAAGGATCAAAATTAACAAATAAAAAGTTGAAGAACGAAGAAATAAAAAAAATAATTTTATAAATTATTTTAAATAAAATAAATATCAATTGAAAGAATATAAATCAAATTTGATGAGTGAAAAAGTTGAAGGAAAATGAAATTAAATTTTTTTTAATAATTACTTTAAATAAAATAAATAACAATAAAAAAATTAAGGACTAAATCTGAAAATAAATAAATAAATAAATAAGGATCAAAATTGATATAAAAATAAAATAAAATTAAATTTTAAGAGATGTAATTGAAAATAAAAATAAAAATAAAGATTTAAAATAAAATATATAAAAATAAAAATTTGAAGACCAAGTTTGAAATAATCAAGAAATAAAATGATGTTTTTTTTTTAATTTTGTTTTTGCAATTTCTAAAACTTTATTTTTATTCAAAATAAAAAAAACACTTTTGAAAACTAGATCAAATTTTCATTTAACTAAAAATATTTTTGATAGACCTACTTCTATAAACAAACATGTGAAAGTTTAGAAAATAATTTATAAGAAATTACTTTTCATAAAACAAACATATCCTAATAACTATTAATGATGAAAAAAAAAAAGGATAAACAAACAAAATAACTATTGATTTTGTGAGATTTATTTTTTAGAGAACTAATTGAAGACCTTACCTCATTTTTGATATTGTGATTGTAATTTTAAAAAAATAGTTTTAAAAAATTTATTTTTGTTGTGATTGATTGGATTAAAATATATGTTTAGTTAAAATTACAATTAAAGTTATTATTATATAAAAAATAATTAAAAGGTGGCGTTAAAACTGTTAATAATAAAATAACTAAAAAAAATATAGTTTTGTAGTTTTGAATTATGTTATTGTACACTGAATTATTAATAAGTTATTAATACAACAATGCAACATTAAAATTAATTATATTTTTATTGTTTCATTAATTACCTTTTTGTTAAAGATTTTGCTAAAGTAAAGTAAATTATTTATTAAGAGCTCATTCTGGCATGTCGCACGTGTATTGTCAATGGTCCTCTCTTTTTTGTTTTGTCGGCAAAGACAAATTGAAAGAAAGGTAAAGGTTAAGGTTATTTTGGTCTCACTGTATTTTCAACGGTTTTTTCTCTGTTTTGATAAAAAAAAAAAAGCTTGCAAAGATAAATTAATAACTGTGATCAAACATTAGAAAAAGCAGGTTAAAAAGTTGCTTCGCAATAACTGAGGTCATACCTCAATTATTTGTGGGACCTACTATTTAAACCACAACTTCTTACAACTAACCAAACTCTATATATTTTTATAGCTAAAAAAATAAAAATAAAAATAAACGCAAACTCATTTTCAAACGGCTTGTATGTTTTTGGTACTGTGATTTTTTTTATAGTTATAGTTTAAAAAAAGTTATTTTATAAAGTTTATTTTTGATTGAGGTTGGTTTGATATTTATATATATTTAGTTAAAACTGTGGTTGAAATTGAGATTAAACAAAAAGTAATTTAATGTGTTTGGTTAAGAATGCTTTTAAAATTGAGGTTATAAAATAATTTTAAAAAATATATATTAATATTGATGGTTTTTAATTTAAATATTGTAGATTTAACTATTACTATTACATCATCAAATAAATAATACTTTATATAAAATATTTTTTATTGTTCAATTAAACAATCTACAATTCCATCACGTATGAAATACATCTGACAAGGACTATAATTTTCTTTGTTTCTTAAACACACAATAACATCAGGTAAAATATAATTAGGAATAAAATTGGCATTGCGATCAAATTCTGCAAATGCTATATCATCAAGCGATCTCCGTCTAATTTATGTAGTATCATTGAATAATATTAAACACTAATTTTTCGGATAAAACACAATAAAAAATAAAAAATAATTTTTTTTACTAGCTCTGACCCGGTTCAATGCATTTAGCTTTAGACCGGACCGGAACAGTAGAGATATGCTTCCTTGTTCACGTGAACAGTAGACATTGCACTGCTTTCAATGATCCTGTGTTTTCAACGCATATATTGATGGGACCCATAAACAATGAATTGAGTTTTATTAATTACCAAATATTAATGGTTTGTTTTAGAAGCAGAAGCAACCATGGAAACAAACGCGATCACTTGAAAGGGAGTTACGGTCGAATAAGCTTGGCTTGAGTAGGCTGATTGCACAAGGGAAAACTAAACTTCACCACTTCATTCAAGTCAACATTTTCAATCCTTTCGTTTATAAACTTGAAAAATCAGAAAAAAAAGAGAGGGAAAATGACAACACAAATATAAAGCGAATTCAGTAGAACAAAGCTAGTTTAATAATGGTTGCATTACCGCACAAGCAAGAAGTTCACAGTGGAGGAAAAAGCACTACAATTTTGTGGGTCAAAACCACCACCTACAGACTCGAGCATCGATCTCATACATGTTAAAATAAACACTGGTGTATAGAAAAAAATCCTGCAAATCATGGGCACAAGATCATTATAATGAAAAAAAAATGTAATAATATACAAGGTTGATAAGAAGATGATAATTAATAGACCTTTTAAATACAATAAATTAACTGCAGAAGTTAATGGCATCATAAAGCTAATTACCTTCTGAAATATAACGTATTTTTACTCAACTCTTTTAATTACCTTCTTAAATGTAACTCATTTTTAGTCAACTTTTTAATAGTACTAGAAAAAGAGGGGATATTTTTTTTTATATATTTATTAACATGGGTATTTGGATCAGTTTGCACGCACCTCGACTAATCTCACGGGTCCTAAAGTTAACGATCATGTACGCCTCCAGCAGCTATCATATTAACAACCGCAAGGCTCAAACCTGAGATCACAAGAGAAACAAATCTCTTAATTCTAATATTTTATAGTTCAACTACCTAAGATGGTTAAAAAACAGGATTTCTTAATTCTATTTTTAGAGGGATGTATAGGGGCAAAATTATATCTTTATTGATACTCGACCACTAAATTCCTTCTGATATGATGGAAGTGGGTAGGTGCGGAAGTTTTTCACCATAAATAAATATTTTGTTCACAAGAAAAATAAAATTATAGAGAAAAATGAATGTATTTTTATTCCCCTTCTCCATAACATAGCTATAAACATATTTATAGTTTTAATCTTTCATCAAACTTATTTCTTAGAGTGCTTATTAATTAGTATATGGTATTCTCAAACCATAATTGTTGTTATGTCGTTCGGACCTTAATTATAACAGGTATTTGGGAATAAAAATTGATTTTCCTTAAATTCTTTTATATTCAAAATAATAAAAAATAATAAAACTTGAAAAGCCCCTTATAATCCCTCCCAATTACTTTTCTATCGGAGAATTCTTGTCTTTTCTCCTCTTCCTTTTCTTCACCATCACAAATGACATTCGCTTTTCTCACTGTAACCAACACAAAAAAACCCTACAAATTTAACAACTCAATATTTCAATTTCATAAAGTATTAAGTTTTGTTAAGGAAATAATCAAAGTAAATATTCTTCATTATTTTCTAATTAATAAAAAAAAGAGATCAATGAATTAAATAACTCAAGACAGTTAATAAATTAATTATTTCAATCATCCAATCAAATCAAAGGAGATGAAAAAGCCTTTTCTATAATATGTTTTATTCTATTTCTTTTGTATCTTGTTGGGCGACTATATAAATTCTATATGAGATGATTGTAAACATATAATAGAATTACCAGATAATATCTTTCTCTTTTATTATAAATTTTTTTTTCATATCTTCAATGATCTTATTTTGAATTAAATATTTTATTTATTATTATTTTTCAATGATACATCAACTTGTGATAAGGAGATAATAAACCTCAATATAACATGGATTATCAAATGACATCCAAAGAATAATAATAATAAAAAAAAATAAAAGTGTAAGATGACAAAGCCCTACAAGAGAATTGAGATCTTGCATCAATAAAAAAAAAAAAACAAGAGAGACTTAATTAGTGGAAGTTGATAAATTTTCACACAAGAGATAAGTGGTACAAAAGAGACCACCATAAAAATAAAAGAAAGAAGGCATTCTTCCTAAAGAAGGAGATGAAAAAATGGTCAAGAAACCATGATAAAAAGGCATCAGTCTAATGAGGGGTGAGTCAAAATAAAATTAAAAAACCAAATCTTGAAAAAAAATATTTGACTAGAGAAATGTGGCAGCAACAATACGAGGAAAACAATGGCTAAGAATAACCATGTTTAGAAAAATAGAATTGTTGAAAATAAACAAATGAGGTCATAATGGTAATAGAAATGATGCATATCGAACTCATAAAAATTAAAATTATCAAGGGAAATACTCTTGATTATCTTTTTTTCTTTAAATAAAAAGATTAATGAATTGAATAACTCAAGAAAAACAGTAAATTATTATTTCAATCATCCAATCAAAAAAGATGATCAAGAATTTTTTATAATTTAATTTTTTCTATTTCATTATATGTCTTGTTGTATGTCTATATATATATAAACACTACATGAGTTGATTGTAAACATATAATAAAATTATTGAATAATATCTTTCTCTTGTATTCTAAATTTCTTATGAAAAAAAATAATTAGAAAAAGAGAAGAGTATTTGTTTTTATATATAGGTAGATCAATGGAAAGATTGTTGTTACTGCACTGAGTTCATGATTCGAGGATGATCCCTTTCAATAAATATTCTAGTCATCATAGGATAACATAAAAGATGGAGTAATACTAATACTGACTGCATGCGACCATTTTACATACATCAATGTTTTATTGGATATAATAAATCATATGGATAATAATGTCTTTAATGTTACCTAACAAAAGGGGCAAATGCAACTAAGACAATTAAATGTGGAAAGATAAAAACAAAAATATAGATTAAATTTGTTTCTAAAATAATTTTGAAATGATTTTACGCCATTTCAAAACAACGAGGATAAAAAAATATATTATTTTTATCTCAATTATATATTTTTATCTTTTATATTTCGTGACAATAATCAAATACTACTCTAATAATTAATTATATTTTTATGTTTGGTGATGAGTTTTTCAAAATTGTAATATAATAGATTATAATTGTGGTGATCCATTATATTACATCATTATATATATATATAAAGTAATGAACTGTTAAATGATTAAGAGAAATCGTGCATGGATTTAATTATAAAAGTTTTTTTTTATTATAAGATTAAATTGTAATTTTTATAAAATATAGGGACCGGAAAATTTTAAATTAAGGGCCAATTTGTAAATAAAAATATATTATAGGGATTGAACAATTATATTTGAAAATAGCAAGCACTAAAATGAAACTTTATCAAAACCTCCATCACATTATTATATAGAAAAGAAAAAGTTGGGTCCATATTACGACAATTATCCGCTATAGTTTAGAAGTTACTATTTACAATTAATTACCTTGCTGAGTTAAATTAATATAAATGCTGGCAGTCCTCAACACTTTCTAAATCTAATCGACAACGTCTAAATTACCCTTGTTACATGCAGATGGCAAATTTAGCCATGCACACATTTAATTTAATTAGCTTGAGTTTGGCATCTACAGGCACTGCCAGTCATTGAAGAATGGAAGAGACGATCCGGACCAATCCCTCAAAAAAAAAAAAAAAAAAAGAAGAAGAAGAAGGGAGGAGAATCTGATCACCTAGAAAACCCATAGAGGGTATATATATTTATTAAAGGTGGGGAGCAAAATCAACGAAGGGGAATTAAAAATAGCCCTTGATTGAGAAGCATGAAACAGGTTTGGATCAACCCAAGAAAACCTTGTAAGGTAGCAAAAAGGGTTGGTCCACCGAGCATAATCTGATACAAATATGTAATACGTGCAACGTCTGAAACCTGATGTGGGCACTGGAAATACTGTCATTCCAGATCAAAATACTAGTGGGGTTTGGAAATTAAGGCATAGAGAGGGAGACAAAAAGAAAATCCTAAGAGTTTTATGGGCTTGTTTAGAAGAGATGGGGACGAAGGTTGATAGATGTAGCTAGGCCCATGACCCCCTTGAAGGTAAGCAAGCTTGGCAATGATCATTTTTTCAACTGGAGATCATCCATGTCCCTTGTAATCGCGGCAATGCAGCTTGAACTCCTTGCAATCCCGACCATCTTTCGAGCACCTTTAGGACCAAAGGATTTGGCCCTTAATGTGCTTTTCTTTAACATCTCCCTCATGGCCTCAGCTTGAGACAAAACTGGATACGCCCGGACAAACTTGTTGAACGTCGTACAAGCACTCATGTGTGCATTCAAAGCCTCCTCCTTGTGGCCTCCATTTTTCTCCATCTCTTCTTTCACTGCTTCTGTACACAACCCGCATATCCACTTCCCTAGAAACTTGTTCCGAACGCAATCAATATACTCAGGGGTGCACTCTTCACTCATGCCGCAACACTCACATCTTGCATCTTCAACCTCGGATATTGGTGGGAGATTGATATCAATTACTTCTTTAGTTAGTTCAAAAGAAATATCGGATTTTGTTCGATGAAGATTGTCTTTTGAGAGCCTTGGTGGCTCGGGGAAGGCATTTTTCCTGGTGTAAGCGCTAGCAATAGCCTCCCCATGTGGTGCCATATTAATTATGGTACGTGCCTTTTACAGATGGAAAACAACAAATCCCTAATGATGAGAAGTTAATTTGGTTCAAAGCTTCACAAAAACAACTGAAGAAAAGGCACTTCAAACAGGGTTAGAGTGATTGATAATGAAGAAACCTATCCAGACATAAAAGAAGAAATTGGAAGATTATTATCAGCTCTGCGGTGGTATCTATATCGTTCAAGTACAGGCACCATATTTATAATGGTTCACCTCTTTTCTTAGGAATCTCAACAGTGAGTTTATGTGGTTCTTGAAGATTCACATGTCAATTATCATAATCGTGAGTTAATTTATGCTAGATTTTCTCAAGAAAGTATAGAAAGAAAAGACGGTTCACGGCTATATGTGAGGAGCATCATTGTCATTTCATGGGAAAATGAGGATGTTTTGTACTTTCAACTGTCTTTGCCTTGGTAGATTAGGCAGGAGACGCGGGGCTGTTCCTCCACCATTGCTTTCTACGATTGGCTTAAGACGTAGCTGGTGTCAATTTGAGGTATTACATGCAAATACGTGGCATTTTGTAGTATCTTAAAGCTGGTTGAGGGTCCATAGTTGAACCAATAAAAATTACATATTATATACTCTAATTATTAGGTCGAACGTTCTATGTAATAAACAACTACCTCGAAGTTCTGCTTTCGGTCGAACCACTTAACTGGACTGAAGCTTATTTTATGTGAAGGATATTTTGCATAATACACAGCAACCTGAGTTTTTCCATCCTAGAATATAAATTAAAAAATTTTAAAGTCCATTTGATTTGTTTTTTTAGTTAATGAAGTGGGTTTTAATTTGTCATAATGTGATGATCGATGTTAGAAACCTCTTTTAATTCTTCATTCAAAATAGTGATTTTGGGAACTAAAAAGATTAGAAAATGCTAAATAAAAATCGATTGTTCACATGTGGGTATATTCCAGCCATAGATTTATCTTGTCTTTTAATGCAGATGCTGCTGACAGAAACATGAAGAAAAGAGACTCCTGCTTCTACATTGCAGCGCATATATCAACCCGCTGATCTTACAACCAACCAATGATTTCACGAGCATATATATAAATGAACCAGTCTTTTGAGAGGTAGTGAAGTTTACGCATGGCAAGAAAGTTAGTGAAGACAAAATATAAAGTCTTTACAAATTTACAGTTGAAAGAGAGAGAGACAGTAAGGCTTCAAAAGCGAGGGTTTTGTAAGTGGGCTGCTACTTTATCTTCTTAAACAATAACTTTACATGCTGATAGACAGTGATAAGCTGATGGATATGCATGACAGTGGCACCTAGTGGTTTGATTCTTGTCTGTGCAGATGATAATTCTCAAAACAATAAATAAAAATAAGATGGATGGGCCAGTTAATGATCGATAAAATTGAAGTTATTAAGAGATTTTAGTGGCTTTGGTATTTGCTAAAACTTGTGATGCATGCACCGGTCCTGTGATTAGAACACGGGAGCGATGAATAATGATGGAGTTTATTATAAGATAAAAAATATTTTAATTATAGGAAGACGCCTATAATATGTATTTTTTATTTATTTATCCATGTCTCCCATGTTAAAAAGTTACTGTAATTCTCAATATGATTGAATAAAACCAATAAAATAAAATAGGAAAATGAATATAGGTAAAAGTAAAATTAACCTAGGAAAATATTTATTTTTCTAAAAATATCTTATAACAATTTTTTCAGGTAATTCTTGAATTCAAATCTCAGTAAAAAATCGTAATTTACCAGGAACATCCTTTAATGTGTGGTCTTCATACAAGTGTACAACACCTTTATGTGAGTCGGCAAGATTTTTAACAGCAACAATTAACATGAACGAAAACAACATGCTCATTTCTGAACATATCTTTTCCCAGAAAAGATGTCCTCATCCTCTTTTTCACGAGCATACCCTAATTTGCGACTTGACTAGACTATGGTTAGTCAACAAAACACATATCAACTAACTATCATGAAACATTAAGTTTTGATACATGTTCTTTATGAACACTTTCCCTGATGCTTTGACAAAAACATAACAAAAACCACAAAGAATCTTTGAGTTTTGATACTTAGCTAACGTGGCTAAGAAAGAATTTTTTTTATTTATTACAAGTCAAAACCTATAAAAACACAAACATCATAATTATAAATAAACTCTTAACATATTTAATGTTTATTAAGATGTATCTCACTTGCGAAGATTCTATTACAACTTTTCATATAACTGAATAGAAAAACCATTCTCTTCAAACCAGAAAAAACTAAAAAAAAAAAAAACGTAACAATACATAATAGAAAAATAAATATAAAGAAAAATATTTATTTTCTTTTTAAAAAAAGTCACTACATCATCAGATTAGAAGCGGCGGAATCAATGAACCAAGATTCAGAAACTGATTTTCATTCGTCAGATGCCAGCGGTAGATATGGAAGCTGGCAAGGTTAAAAGTAAAGTGCTCTGAATCTTTTGTGGCTCATCATTGTGTGAAAGGGAAGCGTCATTTGTTGGTAGCCTTTGATTCTATGAGCCCAATGTGTTTGAGGCATGAAAAGCTCGATGTCCTTTTCGGTTGTAATTTCTTTCCAAAGTTGAAAACCAAAAATAAATTGGCCAGACATTTTTAGTGGTTGTTAAAGTTCCTCTTTCTACTATGTGATGGAAGCAATGGCGACCCTGAATGTCGGTCGTCCTAATCAGAGGTGGAACTAGAAACTTAGGATCTAAGGTGGCTGAATTGCTCAAAAAACTTCAAGAGGATTGACATGCTTCAAAGCATATTGGAATCACCCTGTCCATCAGTGAATAAATATCTCTCTTACTCTGACGCATCCTTGCTAGATCTTGGCAGCAAGGAGCCAATCCACTATGATAGAATCATGAAAACGATGCCAAGACAGTCTACGAGGCAATCATCAACTGCACCTTTCACGTTAATGCATGAAATTCACAAACTTGAACACCTTCAGGATCACCTTTGGGAGGAAGCAAATCGAGCTCTGAAAGTTCTACAGAAAGAGGTGGCTTGTCATAGACTAGATAACCAGGATGCAGCTGATTCAACTGCTAAACTGCAAGCAAAAATCAGGGAAATAAGCACTATATAAACCAGTTCCAAAAGAAGTTGAAATTGGAAGTGTCGTAGCTCCTAACAAGAGTGTCAGTGCTGATCTCAATTTTGAGATTAGGGGTGCCATGGCACCTACAACACAGGATCGCCCTTGATCCTAACCTTTGGGTTAGCCCAATAACAAGAAGGAAGGAAGACCGAGCTCGTGCTTGAACCAGTGGTATCAAGTGTGAATCAGTTTATATTTAAGATGTGTTTCTTCACTAAGGAAATCAGAAATGGTTTGCATCAATACTTGGCTGATTCTTACAACTTAAAATGTCAGTACGAAGAATTTTGAATTCTGATAATAGCTTCATAAGAAATTGCATAGCTTGTTTTGTTTTCGGCCTCAAAGGTTGTGACTGGAACATTGACAGTAGTAATTATATCTTGTTATGCCCACAAAGAAATAATACCTGAATAACAAGTCTGAACGTCTTTTTCATCCTGTTGATAGTTTGAGTTCAAACTCCAACTCGAATTGCCTTGCTTGACTAGTCTGAGAGAAAACTCTCTCTCGGTGTTTCCACAAAGCAGTAGCAGTTTGATAAGGCCTAAGACTCAAAGGGATGTCGTTGACAGGGTTGGTTATCGAGGAGATTAGTTATCTTCCACTGTGCCTTCTGCTTGTCATCTACAGGTTCGGGACTAGAGCAATCAAGAACGCCGAGCTTATCTTTTGCCCTTTACAAGAACACGGAGATGGGACTCTTACTCTTAGGAGAAAAATTCCTCCTATCAACCTTAACAGATAAATCCTGATTAATTATGGTGTTCCATGATGCACTAATTGATTGATTAGTCAATTAAGAAATAAGAACCTCAATAAGTTCTCAAGAGAACAACAGCTAGCGGAAGTTAAAGATAACAATAAATATAGAATATAAATATTTGATGAGCAAAAAAGATTGTCGATATGAAAACAAAATTCACAATTTTATTCTTTCTAAAAATAATGCTAATGAAGTCTATCTCCTTAGAAGGTTTACAAAACCTTAAGATTACGATATTTGAGAAGCTAATAGTAGTGGTGGAGCCTGCATTAGAACAATTAGAGTAATTTGATTGCTTGTTTTAATTGTTATTGGTGTTAATTAGAAATTAATTTTATATGTGAAATAAATATTTTTTTTCAAAAATTCAATTTTTTTTATCTCATAATTTTTTAAATTAGATTTAAAACAAAATGTTTTTCATCACTCAGTTACTATTCTGGTCAGATTTGGATGGAATTTCCAGATTTGGCCGGAATCCGACCAAGAATTGGTTGGAAAAATCATGTCTTTCAAAAAAATTTTAAAAAAATTCTAGCTACTGGTTTGGCTAAATCAAGCGGTATTTTTTTAGGTTTGGCCAGAATCCACAATTGATTTTTTTTAAAAAAATTAAAGTTGTGCTCACTAGAGGTGGCCCTTGCATCGCTGGTGCGACTGGCTTGTGTTGCGTGCACAACCAGATCGCTGGAGGTTGGAGAGGTAGCAACTAAGGGTTGTTACCTTTGCAATGCAACACCAGTTTGACTGACACTACTTGAGATGCAGCACCAGATAGTAGCCTCGTGTGGCTGCACGCAACAACTGCCATTGTTGTCGCTACTAATCGCTGCTACCAGCATGGGTAGCCCAATCCAGCAGCAACTATAGCAGCAAGAAGAAGAAGAAGGGGCATTAATTTATGATTCTGTTCTTGCAACTTATATCTAACTATTTTTAGATATATTTGGGGCTGAAATTATGATTTTAGCCCTCCATATATAAAATAATAATTTTTTTTATTATTAAAATTGAAACAATAAATTAAATTAATTCTAGAATTACCTTTTCTAATTGGATTAAGATTGAGTTAAAATTTTTAATTAAAATTTTTTGAGTTTGGTTGTATGCTAATAGGTTCAGGATTTAGTTAAAATGTTTAATTAAATAATGTTTAGAAAAATAGTTTTTCACTTCTTTTTCTAAAGTGAATAGAGTTTTGAAACTAAAATATTTTTATTTAATTGATACTAAAATAGTTTAGGATATTAATAAGAATTCTAATATGATTAATTGTTTTATTCAATTTTTAAAAATGGTTTTTGAATAAAAGAATCTATAAGAAATAAAATTTATTATATTTGGGAAATTATCAAATTTGATTTGAATTTAATATTTATAAGAGTTAGAAATATTATAAAACCAATAATTAGAATTGAAGCATCCAATAATTTTATTATACATATTAATATGTTCTTATGCATGATGAATGATTATGGACATTAAAGACCAATGTGATTGTGTTTTTATGGTTGAATGATTATAATATTAAATAAGATTTGCGTGTTTTGTCTTATCTCTATTTTTCTTCTACATTGTAAATTCTTCTATTATTTAATTCCACTCGAATGTAACTCAAGATTTCTTAATTAATTATGTAAATGTTATGTAATTTAGAAATGTAGGAATTTAGGTAAGAAATTATTTTGTAATCCAAGATGAAGAAAGAAATGACGATGAATGATACAATTGAGGTGCTTGCAAAGGACTTATGAAGATTTATAGTAGCTATCTAATATCTAACCATCTAATTCCCTTCATTGGCTCAAGAAAATTAGCATAAATATGTTCATAATCATCCAATTAGAATGATATGTTAGGGGTGTATGTTTATATATAAATTGTTATGTATGAAATGTATATCTGTTATACCATGTTATGTATGAGACCTTATTAATTGATAATAAATCTCTCATTAATATATTAAGTACATGAATAGTTGCCTTGCAATTTTATATGCGTAAAACCAGAGTTTTATTCATGGATAACTTGTTGAGTCACTCAAGGTTACCGTTAATCGAATATGTTTAATGCTATAAAATTGGTTATACTGAACTAACCTATATGATTTGGATGAGTCACTCATGATCATGTAAGGTTAGAGACATGAGTTAGGCAAAACATATAAGATATGTTTAGATAAAGAGTTGTCACCTAACTAATCTAGGAGTCTTATAGAAAAGTAATTGATAAATTATGTTATCTACCTAATTTATTTTATTTCTTATTTGTTGAGTCACTGAAAGTCAGATAAATTAAATGAGATCCTAACTTACTAGGAAAGTCTAAGAGAGATTTCCTGAATTAATAGGGAGGGCTATTAATTTGCAAGAAAATAGTGGAAGATCAAATTAGAATTAAAGACCTTATATAAATTTAGAATTTAAATATATATGCATGAAACTAATACTCTCTATCTTTATAAAAACAGGTCGGTTAATCAAAATGAGTAGTAACATATCCCTACGAAACATATTTGATGCTAACAAATTGACTAAACTAAATTTCTTGGATTGACACTAAAATGTGAGAATTGTTCTCAAGCAACAAAAGAGATTGTATGTTATAGAAAATCAAATTCCAAATGCCCCTACTGAGGATGCCAAAGAAGAAATTAGGAATGAACATCAATGTTATGTTAATGATGATGACCAAGCTATATGTGTGATGCTAGCCAATATTTCAACTAAACTTCAAAGGCAACATGGGAATATGGATGCCCATACTATGATTATGCATCTTAAAAAATTGCTTGATGAGGCTAGTAGGATCGAGAGGTATGAGACCTCTAAGGAATTGTTCCACTATAAGATGATAGAGGATTCTTTAGTGAACACCCATGTTTTGAAAATGATTGGCTATATTAAGAGATTGGGCCAATTGAATGTTTTCATGGACCATGAGTTAAGTATTGACTTAGTCTTGCAGTCATTACCCAAAGCTTTTCGTAACTTATTATGAACTATCACATGAACAAGTTGGATAGTACATTGCCAGAATTGCTTAATATGCTTGAGACTGATGAATGAGCTTTTAAGAAGAAAAAAGACATAGTTCTTCTAGTTTAGTCTTCTAAGAAGAAGGATAAGAAGAATAATGGTGTTATCTTTAAAGTAAAAAAACTAGTGGGGGCATCAAGAAAGACATGAGCACTTGTCATTATTGTGGCAAGGAAGGACACTAGAGGAGGAATTGCAATGAATACCTTGCAACCATGAAGGCAAAAAAGCTTATACTTCAGGTATGTTTATAATTGAAAACTATCTTACTACTTTGCACTATAGTTCTTGGGTATTGAATATCGAATGTGGTTTTCACATTTTCAATTGCATGTAGGAACTAAAGAAAAGTTGAAGATTAATTGAAGGCAAAGTGGATCTATAACTTAGTAATGAAGCAAGGTTTGTTGCATTAACTATAGGAACTAATTATGCATTAGTTTTAGGAATTAGTTATTTTGTTTTGCCTAATGAGTTGTTACTAGAACTTTATAATTGCTATTTTGTTATAGTATTTTAAGACATTGATTCCATTTCATTTAGTATTAAATGAATTTAAATTTATTATTTAGGATAAATATTATTCTTTTATAATAATGATGTTCTTATGGACCCCATAATTATATGAATGGTTTGTATATACCTAAATTTAATATGTTCGGGTTCAATATAAACTATAATAAAATTGAAATATATATTGGATTAAGTATTAACTTTTATTGGATCAAGGTGATTGATATTTGATCAAATATTTCAAGAATTATTTAAAAGAGAATGAGATTCTTTATACCTCTTAGAACATAATATCTAGATGAAATATATTTTCAATGCTAAAGCATTGGATGTTTAGCCTGATCTTAAGAAAAACAATATCTCTATAAATTTAGTAGGATATGTCATGCATCAATGATATAAGGACCTCTCATGGAAGTTGTGAATGCCATGTTGCTCATAATTGATGATCCTACCAATTACTTTGAATTAATATATAATATTTATTCAAAGAAATGACTTGAAGCTATGGACTTCATGTATAAACCAAGTTTGGAACTTGATTGATCCACTTGAAGGGATAAAACTTAATGGATCTAAGTGAGTCTTTAAAAGAAAGATTAACATGAAAGACAATGTACAAATATACAATACAAGCTTTAAGGAGTAGGAATATCCAATTTTCATGGTATAATCAACAGGTTTAATTTCATAAAAAATAAATATGAATAAACCTTATGTTTACAAAAAGGTTAGTGGGAATGGTGTTGTTTTTCTAATATTTTATGTAAATGACATATTATTGTTAAGAAACAATATATCTTTACTTTAATCAAAAAAGTTTTAGTTGTTCAAGAATTTCTCCATAAAAAAATTAGGAGAAACAACTTTATATTAAATACAAAGATTTGCAAAGATAGATCTAGAAGTTTTGCTTAGATTGTCTCAATCTATGCATAAAGACTGGATGCTAAAATAGCTTAGCATGCAAGAATCTAAGATTGAATTCTTATCTATTTTACATGGAAAACCTTCCTCCAAAGACATGTGTTTTAAGATACAGATTGAAAGATATATGATGAAAATGGTATCCTATACTTGGTTATAGGATCCATTAATGAAAAAGATAAACTAGAAGTTCAAAATTGTTTGGATTAAGATTGTTTCAGTGAAATGTTGAGAAAATAGTAAATAGTAGTCAAAATATGTTTTACTCTAAATGGTAGTGCTCTGAGTTAGAAGAGTTTCAATTAAAAAAGCACAATTAATTCTACAACTGAATAAGAGTACACCTTCATGTTTGAGGAAACAAACAAGTTGTTTAGATCAAGAAGTTCATCAGTGAACTAGGTTGGTTCCTAACATTATTGATCTAGTTGCCCCGTACTATAATAACAATGGAGTCATTGCATAAATAAAGGAAACAATATCTCATCAATAATCCAAACAAGTACTTAAGAAATTCTATTTGATTCAGTAAATCAATAAAATAAAATATGTAAAGATATAACAAGTACCTACCAAAGAGAATATAAAAGATCCTCTTATTAAGTCATTATCCATACAGAAGCATTAATGTTATATAAAGTAATATGTTATTAGATACATGAGCGATTGATTTTAGTGTAAGTGAGAGATTGTTAGTTTAAGATACCCAGTAGTTAACCAATTGGTTACACGTGTCATTATTATATTCATGTAAATACATATTTGTTATTAATAAAAACTTAATTTATCTTTAATATTCATATAATATTAGATTAATGAATTTAATATTTAATTTATGAATCTAGAGTAAAGATAAAGTCCATGGGACAAAAATGCTTTGCAAAGAAAATTATAACGTTGTTATAATTATAAGATTCCTATTGTATCAAAACATTGTTTCTAAAATATTTTTGGTCGATGCTCTCATAAATATTGGACATTTATTAGAGTCGTAGAGACTGATACATATTATGCTCTTTCCTTTATGAAATGAAGCAGTTATTCTCATAAGATGAGGTATAAGAGATACTTAGAACTGATATGTAGGTGCTTGTCATAAGACAATTCATTGACTCGCATGAAAATTCTATATTGAGAGATCACTTATGTCTATAGAAAGACTCACGTGATGGTTGTATAAGTGATTCTTAGACTTGAGATCACTAAATTATCTTACATAGAGAATGTTATACTTTGATTCTGTTACATGTTATCTTAATCGAGGTAATAAAAGGGTAGATATTGGATATAATATGAATTATATGAAGGTATTTGAGTGATCAAGAGATGATTCATCACCCTAAGTAAATTAGGAAAATGTTTTTCATATGTTCTCAAATAGTATTGATTGAAAAATCATTGGTCAAGGTAAAATGAGATTTGGAAAGAGTTTCAAATCTTATTTAAATGATCAATGACTATTATGTAGAGAATAAATATGATTTAACATAGCAGACATACTTCATGCTTTAATGTTAAATTAGAACATTATTGATTAAAGAATATTAATTACACTGAAAAACCGATTAATGAAATATTAAGTCAAACCACTAATGACTTTTCTAATATTTGGGGGATCATGACACGTTATTAAACAGTGCACCTGATATTCAAATATAAATTAATTAATTATTGAATTGATAATAAATTAAATTATTTAATTCTATTCAATTATAATTATAATTTATACGTACCAACATATTAGGAGCCTAATGGATCACACACATTAAGGCCTCGTTTGTTTGGCGGAAAATGGTTTCTTGGAAATCACTTTCCAAACTTTCCTGTGTTTGTTTGCCATTAGAAAAATTGATCAACGGAAAACACTTTCTAGTTAAAGAAAAATCTGGCTTGGTTTTCAGAAAAGTGTTTTCCTTTTATTTTAGGCAGAAAACACTTTCAAGAAGTTGTGAAAAAAATTAGAAATATTATATTATTTGCTAATTATAACAAATTTGGGCCTCAAACTTTTGATTGCTATATATTTTGTTTTGAATATTTTTTTTTCAATTTCACCCTTTAGAATTTGATTTGATTTGATTTATTTTAATTTTTATATTAACTTTGGTGCTTATTTTTATGATTGTTATTTGCTTTTCTCTTATTATTTTTTTAATTAAAATTATTTATATATATCAAATTTGGTCCTTATTCTTTTGATTGTTAATTATTTTATTTGAAATAATTTATGAAATTATAATTATTATTATTTTAATCTCATCGTCTTTTAATTTTTTTTATCTGTTAGATTTGATCTCTATTATTTTGATTGTTATTTATTTTATTTGAGATAATTTATGAAATTAGATTTTTTTTTCAATCTCATTCTCATTCAACTTTTTAATTTGTAAGATTTGTTCTTTATTATTTTAATAAACTTGAAAAAAAAATATTCATAAGTTATTTTCCAGCTCATTTTCCATGACATAACCAAACACTAAAAAATATTTTCCAACTTATTTTCCATGACATTACTAAACATCAGAAAATAATTCACTTTCCAAGTAAACCATTTTCCAAAAGGAAACTATTTTCAGCAAACAAACGAGGCCTAAGAACCATTAGTCAGAAATTAAATTGAGATGATTTAATTAATTATGACTTGATTAAAATATATTTTAGAAATTAAGTATTAGAATATAATTAACACAAGGATTATATTTCTAGACCTAGAAAAATCAAGTAAGAACTTGGTTGAGTTAATTTCTAAAATTATCCTAAATTAATATATGAATATTATTTAGGGAAAATTGATATTTTGCTAATTTATAGGGTTTTTGTTTTTTTTTTTACATTTTTCTATAAATAGTAAGTCATGCCTCTTATTTTAGTGTGGTTATTTGTTAGATATAAAAAACTATGTATGTCATAAAATAAAAAGCTAGCACTCTATGCCTAGTAATCACTTTCTTCTAAGTAGGAATTTAGAAGATTTCTTACTAGTGGTTCATATGGATTACAATTGGAGGCTAAACAATTGGCTGACTTATGGTTTGTGGCAACTCAACCTTTAAAGAATTATTCAAAGCTGAAGAAGATCAAATCTTCACGTAATAAATCCCTAAACAACTCTAGATTTGTCTAACGAGATTCTAGATACTCCCAAATAATTTTGTTTTATTGTTTCCGTTATGTGTATGATATTTAGGAACCCAACACTTATCATATAACTCTCAATAAAGATTAGTTAGACAACTACAAGTTAGTCAATTATGATTTTGTTCTTATAGGTAACGATGATCCATGCAAAGTTATTGGAATAAAAAATATCAAAATTTAAAAGTTTGATGATGCTGTTATAACTTTGTGTGATGTTAGACATATAACAGATTTAAGGAAGAATTTGATTTTCTTAGGCATTTTAGACCGTAATAGGTGCAGCTTTGAGTTTGAAGATGGAGTATTAAAAGTGAGTAAAAAAGCTATGACAGTCATGAAGGGACAAAGATTGTCTAGAAATATTTATAGACTGTTAGGTACCATAGTTGTAGGTGGAGCTATAATTGTAGAATCTGAGTTAGGTAACATAATTTTATAACACATGCGATTAGGCCATATGGGTGAGTGTGAGATGATGGACCTTCATAAAAAGAATCTATTGAAGGGTTTCAAAACATACAAACTTGATTTCTGTAGGCATTGTGTTCTTGGAAAATAGAATAAGATGCAGTTCAAGACAACCTTACATAAAACAAAAAGGATTCTTGACTATGTTCATACAGATGTTTGAGGTCCAGTAAGGGTAGCATCATGTTGAGGATATATATATTTTGTGATTTTCATTGATGACTATTCACGAAAGGTTTGAATGTACTTCATGAGATATAAGTCAGAAATGTTTGCCAAGTTCAATGTATAGAAAACAAAAGTCAAAAACCAAAGATGGAGGAAGATCAAATGCCTTATGTCAGACAATGGTATTAAGTGCACAAATTTGAAGTTCATAGAGTTATGTGAGCATCATGGGATCAAGAGACACTTTACAGTATCCAAGACACCACAACATAATGTTGTAGTGAAAAGGATGAGCAGAACAATAGTTGAAAAAGTATGGTGTCTTAGGCTCAATGTAAGGTTTGCTAAGAACATATGAGTAGAAGTAGTGAATATGTTATGTTTTTTTTTTATTAATAGATCACCTAGGGCAAAACTAAATGGGAAAGTAGCAAAAAAGATATGGATAGGTAGTCCAGTGACTATTCTAGTTTGAAAGTGTTGAATGTCCAACCTATGTTTATGTTTCTAGTGATAATAGGTCAAAGCTTGATATGAAGTCTAGATAATGTATCTTTCTAGAGTATCAAAAATAGGGTGAAAGGTTTCAATCTCTAGGATCCAAAGGCAAACAAGGTGGTGATCAGTAGAGATGTGTTGTTTTGATGAAAAAGCCATGTTACAATGTACTCAGGAAAAAAAAAAAAACAAGTGCCAAAAACATTATAACAATAATGACCATGAGATGTATATAGAGTGAGATACTCATATTAAGGAAGAAACCATTAAGAATTCAAGGAGTTCTAGTTCAGAAGACCAACAACATGATAATATAGCTTTATGCAGGCTTAAATGCACTTCTAGGCCACCCTTAAGGTATAATTTTGAAGATTTGGTCTCTTATGCACTTATTACTTATAGTAGGGATCGTACTACTTTTCAAGAGGCATTACACATTTAAGATAAAAGTAAATGGATGAGTTCTATGAAAGAAGAAATGGAGTCTCTGTATAAGAACTAGACATAGGAGTTTGCTGAACTTCTAGAGAGGAAGAGGGTGATAGGATGCAAATGAGTGTAAAAGAAGAAAGAAGCAATATCATAAAAGAAAGGTGAGAAGTTCAAGGCTCGTCTAATAGCAAAGGGTTACTCACAGAAGAAAAGAGTTGATTATGAAGAGATATTTTCCCTTGTAATCGGATATACTTCCATCAGTATAGTGTTAAGCTTAGTAGAACGTTTTAATATGCAGTTAAAACAAATGGATTATAAGACAACTTTTCTCCATGGTGATTTGGAGGAGCAAATTTACATTGTATAGCCAAAAAGGTTTAGTCAACCTAAATAGGAACACTTAGTCTGTAAATTGAGGAAGTCACTTTATGGATTGAAATAGTCCTCAAGATAGTGGTACAAATAATATGACTATTACATGATCAGGATTGGCTACAAAAGATGTGAGTATAATTATTATGTTTACATAAATAGCCTAAATGATGACTCTTTTTTTTATTGCTTTATATGGATGATATGCTAGTTGCAACAAAGAATATGAGTGAGGTCAAAAAGTTTAAGACTTTATTGTAGAGAATTTGACATGAAGAATTTGGATGCTGCTAAGAAAATTTTTAGGATGGAGAGTCATATAGATAGAATTACCAGGAGATTATAGTTATCTCAATGTAGTTATGTTGAGAAGTGTTGGACAAGGTTCAAATGGATAATACAAAACCCATGAGTACATCTTTAGCAAATCATTTCAGATAATCTATTGCACAGTGCTCGAAGACAAATGATGAAAGGAAAGGCATGTCAAATGTCCTTTGTGCTAGTGCAATTGGGTGTTTAATAAATGTTATGGTTTGTACAAGACTAGATTTGGCACACACAATTAGTGTAGTGAGCAAGTTTCTATCAAATTCAAGACAATATTGGGATGCACTCAAGTGGATCTTCATATACTTGAAGGGTATTATAGACTATGGTATCATATTTAGCAGACATCATGGTAATCCTTCAATTGTGAGATATGTTGATGCAGACTATGCATGCGACTTGGATGATAGGAGGTTTACCATAAGTTATATATTTACTCTGGTAAGGAGGCCTATTTATTGGAAGTCAATGGTTCGGTTTCTAGTTGCATTATCTACTATTGAGTCATAATATATGGTAGTGGCTAAGGCTACTAAGGAAGCCTTGCGACTTATAGATTTGGTCAAAGAGCTGGGTATTCAGCAAGGTGGAGTTCAGTTGCATTATGATAGTCAGAGTTTCATTTACTTAGCAAAGAACCAAGTATATCATGCAAGAACCAAGCACATAGATGCGAGGTTTCATAGGATTAGGAAATTGGTTTTTTTTAGTGAACTGTTGCTCGAAAAAGTTCACACTTTTGAAAATACAATAGACATGTTGATAAAGTTTAGTGCCACAAATAAGTTCAAGCACTGCTAGGACTTAATTAATATCTCCATATGCTAGATGGGAGATGTCCCAACCTATTGTTATAGGTGGAGTTTTCCTTATTTTTCTCATAAGGGGTGGATATTCATTGGCCAAGGTGGAGATTGTTGTAGTTTGTTATTCATAAGTAGATGTTGGAGTGGAATGTACCGAGCGAAGCAGAATGACGACATTTTCCTCTCTAGGATTTATTTTCTATTTTGATTTTAGGGATGATTAATAGGTTGGGGGTGCGGGGACAACACCCCCGCTGTACGGTAAAGGAGTATTAGAAAAAAATATTAATACTCATTGGATGGTTAGGATTCCGTAGGCAATTAAGTTTTCTTGGATGGTTTAGGGTCTCCTATAAATACATACCATGTAACCCTATTTCGACATAGTAAGAAATAAAAGTTCCTCGCTCCTGTGGATGTAGGGACATTGCCAAATCACATTAAATCTTGTGTTATTTCTAATTTCTCCCCTATTGCAACATTCATCTATAATTGCTACAGGTTTTTCACAACAAAATTTCTCATACCAAACTAAACAATCTTAACAAGTTCATGACTTAATACCATGACAGATTTGAGAGAGCCAAGAATATTAATCTGACAACTTTATATATAGTTTACAGTCATACAAGTTTGGCAAAATCATCTAACCGCATTAACTAGCATATCACAACAAACACACACACACACACACACACACACACACACATATATATGAGTTAGGAAGTTGAACCTACAGATCTGGTGGAATCCCAAAGGATATGTGCAACATATGTATAAATAGGGGTTTAATGAAAAATAATGGATTTATAGAATCAAGGTATGGTGATGTTTTCAGGAATCATTTGGATCATACTCTATGTGTTTTTCCAGCTTCTACTGGTATAATAGACAGTCCAGTGAGATGGGAATATTGACATGCTTAGATAAAAGTTATCAAAAACTCTTAGCCATTCAATTTGTGACATTGTTTTAGAAAATAGAAAAATAAAATACTCAAATTAATATTTAACAGCTAAAATATTTGGAATTTATTTAAGATTAAGATTAAGACTAAAATCTACAGTTTATTTTTAAAAATGGAAGTTTTTATTTTAAGAAATGAAATATTTAGGAAATAAATAAATCTAAAATTCTTAGCTATTAATGTTTTCGAAAACAATTAAATTCTTGTACATTTCCTTAAAAAAATTGATTTTTTTTCTTGGAAATCTTAAAAATTTTCAGCGGCTAAGAATTCCTGAAATTTTTATAGTTTCATTAATAAATTTACTATTTTATTTAATAAAAGAAAACAATTTTGAATTTAAAAAAAAAACATTAAATAGATGTCCATTTAGAATTTGAGATATTGGACCAAAAAAAAGAACTTGTAAAGATATAATATAACTAATATTTTTCGTTTAAACTAATTTCATGGACGATATGTGTTAGAGTAAGGTATTTATTTCGAGATTAGATTAGACAAACTCCTTCAACTGATTCCCCCTGTTTTTTTTTTTTTGGTAATGTTCACTCCTTTATATATATATATATATATAGACAAAATTGAATAGGAAGGGGAAAATGTCCAACTTTTTTTTATTATTTGATTTTTTTGGATCATTTAATTCTTTTGCATTAAGTTTATTTATGATTGCACTTGATG
>Ga0325414_1000085_pt1 | contig 50947 bp, 20 predicted proteins | sample PopdelMetagenome_8_FD_206183 | JGI IMG/M metagenome (GOLD analysis project Ga0325414, IMG submission 206183) | Populus deltoides microbial communities from Bellville, Georgia, United States - Leaf-PdKOR-R3 | ecosystem: Host-associated > Plants > Phyllosphere > Phylloplane/Leaf | place: USA... | reverse complement strand
TTTTTAATTTTATCATTAAATACTATATTGGTTTTAAATGGGTTTTCATATCTCTTATCATAAAATAAAATAAAATAATTAATTAAACTCAAGGGATTTATGATCTAAATTGTAGATTTAATATATTAAACTGAATTTACTTGAATTATTATTTTTTTTTTATTTCTTGAACCAGACAGGATTACAACGTCAAGACAACTAGTAATATATCAGCTTTTAAAGAAAAAATCCAGCCAAAAATTAATAACCTAGTATATTCTATATTAGCAGTAGTGATCAATGAACCTGTCAACTTATAATCATATTGATTTGGCAAGCGAATGATTGGTTTAAGAAAACCATGCAGGATACCATACAAGCTAAGGCCATTCTTACCTATTTTAATCGTAGCAATAATGGTGATGAAAGGGATTTTTATTCTAAAAATATATTTTATTCTGGAATTAAATAAGTTTTTTATATGTAACCGTGGATATCTAAACCAATTTATATGTATTTTAAATAATTTTTCAATGTTATAAAATTAATTATCATATAAGTTTTTAATAACTTGAGATTTGTGATACTCGAACTAATAATTTTTAAAAAACAAACCTAAACCTAGAACGTGATCAATTTAATTATATTTTAAATTATTATTAAAAAAAAAGCCTTTTAACGAACAAGGAGGAGGTAGCCGCAAGCAAACAAACTCCTTTCCCTCGTAGACACTCAAATCAACGGATCCCTTACAGCATTCCTAGTAATTCGGCGCATCACATGCTATGTTGTAATTATTTTTGGTATGCTAACAGTGAAATGGCCCAAATGTCGTGTATTTTGCTCGTTTAGTTTCCAAAAAAGGCAAGTGATAACAAGGATCGACCAAGGCATCCGTATTCTTCCACGTGATCAAAATACCTTTCAGACACACCAAATTAAAAGAGGGGATTGGCTCCAAGGACACGGCAATCCTACGGCTCTCCTTGCTTAGCCGGTTGTCATTTCTGCCATTGCATAGGATTGGACCCATCCAGCACAAAAGATACTTCCAGCACATGTCGAAAAAATATGCTGTCTAGAATTAATCGTGATCTTGCTCCGAAACCTCTTCACTCGGGAAAGGACCGATAGACACTTTCTTGTCACTATACATGCCTAACAAAATTCGATATTCAAATAGCAAATGGAAATGCTTGTTTTAAGCATTATCTTTTCGAGCTTTGCCACTAGATATTTTACGAAAGCATTCTTGATAGGATATCCTAGTTATAAGACATTGCCTAGAGGTTTAACCAACGAAAAAAATCTATTTTTTTATTATTAAAATGATACTATTTTAAAATTTTATTAAAAAAATTAAAAATCTAAACAATTCAAATCACTTTAAATTAAATTTTACAACAATGTTTGATGTTTATTTATCTGGTATTACCACCGCATCAACACATATAAAGAAAGGTTCACTTCTCAAACCGAGAAAAGATTTTAGATATTGAGCGTGTGATATTATGGTGCAGTGTATTTTTTAATTAAAAATATATCAGAATGAAACATTAAAATTATCTAAAATTACATAAATAGATATCAATTTGATATTTTAAAAACAAAGCATTAAAAAAAATGATTTGGTGCTTTAAATTTAAAAAAATAACTAATTGATATATATTACGATAGATGAATTACAATTTAACTGGTTTCTGATTATGATTTTAAAAAAGAAATTTGGTTTTTCGATGTTGAATTTTTTTTTTTTCAAGGCCGAAGAAAAACATAGCTTAGGTGTCTTTTCAAGCACGTTAGAATTTAACACCTTGTGCTTGTTTTATAGCTGTAGCCTGTAGATCAACTGCTGTCACGTGGGCCAATTCTTTACTGTATACGGAAGCTCATGCTGACAAGATGGGCACGTGGGTGAATCTATTTCATCCACTTCTTTTGGACACGTGAAATTACAATATCTAGGACTCGGGGAAAGAAAGCAATCTCACTTGTTTCTTTTCCAAAGCTCGCAAGGGAAGATGCCTCTTTTGTTGTTATGTCTGAAAGGATAAGGAAGAGTTATTGCGATAGCGAAATGTGTAATAGTCTTCTAAAATATGTTTTCTATTTGAAATGTGTTTTTAAAAAATTTTAATTTTTTTTATTTAAATTTATATATATATTTTTATATTATTTTATCATACTGATATCAAAAATAATTTTTAAAGCTGATAGTTTTTGTGCTTGTTAATAGATTTTAAAAAAGTTACAAATTATAATTTATTTTTAACCAATATTCATGAAAAGATTTTTAGTATGATGTATATAAATTTGTGATTGATGAAGTTTAATTAAACAACATTAAACTTGTGTTCATGGTAAATCATAATTTCAATTGTAATGTCAAAAGAATTCTAAATAATTGAAAGCAAAAATAAAAAGGCATGTAAAGAGCAAGTAATATTTTACAAGGGTAACTATAACTTGATAATTGAGAATAATATGATGTTGCGCTATTATAATTTAAAAACGCTAATCCACTCAAAAATTAGTTTTTGAGTTAAATATTTATTGTTTTAACAATGATTATTGGTGTCCTTGACTTTCCCTGTATATATCTTTTGATTTTTTAGTTTTCGATGGTGGTTCTAGATTTTGATCTAAATAATTTTCCTAAATATGATGTAAGAATATAGACTCGGTGCATAAAAGTTAAAGGAATTATTAGTTGAAGGCGATGTTTGTTTTTTGAAAAGTGTTTTTGAGAAATTACTTTTCAAGCTTTCCTGTGTTTGTTTGTCATTAAAAAAGTTGGTCAACGGAAAACACTTTCTGGTCAACGAAAAATACTTTCGAGTCAAAGAAAAATTTGACTTGGTTTCCAGGAAAGTGTTTTTCCTTTTGGTTGTGTTTGTTTTCCGGGAAATGGTTTATGAGAAACAACTTTCCAAACTTTCTTATGTTTGTTTGTCATTAGAAAAGTTAGTCAACAGAAAACACTTTCCAGTAAAAGAAAAATTTGGCTTGGTTTTCAGGAAAGTATTTTTCTTGAAAATTTGGGCAGAAAACACTCTCCAGAAGTTGTGAAAAATTTAGAAATGTCATTATTTACTAATTATATCAAATTTGATCCTTAAACTTTTGATTACTATATATATTTTGTTTTGAATATTTATTTTTCAATTTCATCTCTTAAAATTTAATTTTTATATTAACGTTGGTCTTTATTTTTATAATTGCTATTTACTTTTTCCTTATCATTTTTTATTGAATTGTTTTTATCTATCAAATTTGGTACTCATTCTTTTGATTGTTACTTATTTTATTTGAAATAATTTATGAAATGTTAATTATTATTATTTTAATTTCTTCATCTTTCATTTTTTTAATTTTTTAGATTTGATCTCTTTTATTTTGATTATTATTTATTTTATTTGAGATAATTTATGAAATTATATATTTTTTCAATTTCATTCTCATTCAACTTTTTAATTTGTAAGATTTGTTCCTCATTATTTTAATAAACTTGAGAAAAATAAAATATTAATAAGTTATTTTCCAGTTCATTTTCCATAACATAACCAAACACTAGAAAGTGTTTTCCAACTTATTTTTCATTACACTACCAAATATCAAAAAATAATTTACTTTCCCGGAATTCATTTAAAAAAAAACTACTTTTTAGTAAACAAATGAAACCGCTAGTTCATTATCTGAGATCATAGATCAATCTAATAAAGCTTTTACACGTCATTAAATTTGTTGACATCATTATGTGATCGATACATTACTAATTGTTTAATTACAAAATTATAATTTTAATATTAAATGTGAATTATTTATTTTTTAAGATTCAAAATTTAAATTAAAGATTTGGAAAATTTTAATTGGGTAATACATGATTTTAAATAATAAAGTAGGTTTATCTAATAATTTTTTTTATAAAAATTAGTCGATGATGATGCTTAGCTCATTGTGTAAGAAATTTTAAATTTCTGGATTATGTAAAAGCCACCTCCTACAGTGTATCCCAATAGAACATATCAATATATAAAAAGTGTTTTTGATGTTTTGATATAAAAAATAATTTTAAAAAATAAAAAATATTATTTTGATATATTTTTAAGTAAAAAATACTTTAAAAAACAAACATAATTATACTTTCGGTAGCAAACTAAGATCAAACCGTGCGAATTTTTAATTCTGAGAATTCTTTTTACCATTATTTTTCAGGGGAAGTTTCTCACAGTTTATTGTTTGTCTGCTACATTTTCGTTTAAAACGATCAGAACTCAAATTCATGAGTCTTGATTTAAGATGCAAGTTGTATATATATATTTTTTTAGTATGTATAAAAAAAGGCATGGATCAAACATATAGGGTGACCTAATTGAAAGTCCGTAATTGTTTAAATTGTTACTGTTGTATCAACTTCGGATTATATAACTATTTACGCCTCTACTATGGTTTAATTAAATGTTCTTTTATTAAAATACTGCATCGTCTGTCCCGCTATACTGCTGTTCAAATTAATTTTTTTAATATAAAAAAAACATTTAGTTGTAGTTAATATTTTTTAGTAAAAGACATTAAAATTATATTGAAATTGATCAAGACCCAGTTAATTTAATTCAACACCATCACACATATTTTCACTAGTATATAAGATTTATATATAAATATCAAAGTGTATTCAATAGCTATGACTTTTCTTTTATTTATTTTTTTAGATTTTACTATTTTGTATATATATATATATAGTTTTTATTATTTTTCACACAATTTTATATTAGTTCTCGATATTCTTATGAAAAAAGTACCAGAAATTTTTATGTATAGCACTACCATAATTTTTAGATCTACTGACAGAAGTATCTGTCGGTATTTATACTCATAGTCAATCGGCATGAATTTTCCTGATGGGTTCACGAAAGACAATAATCCATTGGAAAAACTCTCGTCGGTGATTTGTGGTCTATCGATGAGTCATTCAATAATAATTTCACGATGAATTTACTAACAGCAAAAGCGTGCCAAAAAAATTACCGCTTCATTCCGTCAGTATTTTCATCGATGAATATAACATATTACTGATAGAAAAACCGCATGTAATTCTATCGATGATTTTTTTTGTCCATCGGTATTTCTCTCGGTGAATTTAACATATAAAAGTCAAACAGACCGTCTCTAATTCGGTTAGTAAATAAACAGTAGCAATGATATTTGTAGTAATTCATTTTCAACTCTCTGAAATATATCAACGGACTAAGTCGCCAATAACCCCGTCAGTAATAATTTAAAAATCTATTTCTTAAAAAAAATCTATTAAACATAAATAGAAAATTAGTGGTATTTGCAATAATTATTTTTCAACTCTATGTAATATACCAATAAACTTAGTCTGTCGGTAACCATGTCAATAATAATTTAAAAATATTTTTGTAAAAAATCTATTAAATAGAAATCGAAAATAATTAAAATCAATTAAATTAATCTATAAATAAAATATTTATTACAAATTTAAATATTTATAAGTTCAACATCTATAATAGAGGCGCCGGAGGATGAGGAGGAGGCGGGTCTTTGTCAGGACCGTGGGGGTGAATAAGGAAGAACACATATACCACCCATCTGTTATCTCATTTCCATTACCAATCGGCGAAACTTGGTTGTTTCGACACTAAGTCATTCATAATCAGCTGCAAGATGGGTCGTGTGAGCTTGAACTTGTTGGTCTAAAATCATCTTAAACTCTGGAGTTTAAGTGCTCAGAATCGATTGCAAACATCCAATGGTTGAAACATTGTGGACTATCTTTAAATCCTCAATCGTAATATTGGAAAGACTATACACTTGATTTTTATAAGATCCACCGGACGATATTATTTCCAACTATAAATTCAAATTAAAATTAGAATGAATCGAAGGATCATCACCGTATTTGGACCATGTACGGTAGGCTTTCAAAGTGGATAAATTTAATTTGAAATTAGACAAATCCATATGTGTTGTTTCTCTTTCAATTTATTTGAATATTAGCGTAAAGTACGTGTTTGTTTTTTTAAGCTCGCCGGGCCTACATCAAGCAAAAACATGGTAATTTCTATGGTATTACTGTAAGAACTTAAACAACAGAAAGACGAGAGATATCTTCGAATTGTCTTACACACTTAGCCGTGTAGTTTTCTATTGTATTTGAGCTAGTAACAAAATACATGGACTGAATAATTGGCTGCTAACCAAGTTTATGGAGTTGCTGCTGAAGATTTTGATGAAGACTCTAATATCATGACAATTACAATAACAATTGTTATACAATTAAGAACATAAGAGGCACCTTATAATTTCCAAAAAAAATATTATTCACTTCATAACAAACGGTTAATTACAGATATTAAATAAAATCGTGCCAAGTTTGAGTTTCAAATTAAATTATGTGGAAGTTTTTTTAATATGACCCAGGTCAACTTGGCGGATACAAAAATAAAAAAATCAAAGAAAAAAAAATTAAAAAAAACAAAAACCAAACATGCGAGTTCAAAGACAATCTGAATAACTGATAAAAATGATTTGAATTTTAAAATAAAATTGAAGTTGATGTATTTTTTAGAAAAAAAAACATTGAGATGATGACTTGTTGGATCAATTCTGGTCAACACAGGTTAACTCTCTAAACATGTGACTCTGGATGTGGACTTCAATAAATTTAGTAATATTTTTTTAATTTTAATTATATTATAAAGAAAATAAAGACCAATTCAAAATCAACTTAATACTAGATGATAAAATTGAGAAAAAAACAATAAAAAAAATCATCAAAAACCTAATGTTGAAGGTTTTTCTACAAAAAAATGTCAAGCCAGGTGTCGACGTGGGCTAAAACCACACTTTTGAAGCATATTTATTTTATTTTTTTTACAAGGAGCAATCCATATGTCTTTTGTTTTTTTTTAATAAAAAAAGAAAACATATCACCTATTGCTATCAAACTCAAAATTCAATCACCACCATGTTGGTCAAAAAAATCATAAGGTAGGTTTTTATGCATTGAAAATCTATTTTTCAATTAATTTTCACCAAAAACACCTGCTAAACATTATTTCTAAATCACCTATTAACCTTAAAATACCTAAAATCATAGAAGAAAACCAAAATCAATTGAACCTAAAAAAATCAAAATAAAACTCAATTTTTTTTTCGTGCATGTTTATTGGAGAAACTCACTACCATTGAATTTTTATCGTCAAATAAAACCCGTTGACATCAAGCTTGATTATTTTTGTTGGTCGTTATGACAACCAACTATTTTTTCATTTTTTTTGGGTAACTTTCTCCCTTCTCTTTCTATTTGAGTGACTGGAAAATAAACAAATGAGTTTTTGGTCTGAAATAAAATTTGTCATAAGTTTTAGACGAGGCATGTATTTTTTCATGTTTTACAATTTAGTTCTTTAATTTTTAATTTTATATTTCTACAATAATTTGGAACCTAATTTCATATAATAAAACTATAAAATAATACAATAGAATTTTTTTTCAAAAATTAAAAAAAAAAGATTCATTGTTGATCTAAACAGTGGCTCTAAAGCCCATCTCGGCATCAAGAAACATATTTAATAAGTATTTTAAAATCAAAGTCTTCATTTTCCAGAGTAAAATATGATTTTTATAAAATCAAATTAAATGTATATTTTCTTCCACTTCAAAATGCACGGGGGAAGTGATGTTTTTTAAGAAAAAAACAACAACTTATTCTGTTTAAAATACAAGGATAATCTTAAATATTTTAAAATTAACCAGTCTCAATCATTTTAGGTAATAATCTTCATATTTTACAATTAAAAAAGTCAATTATTTAATTTTAAATATATTAATGAATGGATTTTAATTAAATTATTGGGAAAATATCAGCTATACTCTATTTCTATTGGAACAATGTCAATTTTGTATCCAAACTATTTTTTATATTAATTTTATTTCAAGCAATTTTGATTTTTATTAAAATTAATTAACACAAGTTATAAAATTATAGTCGACTTGGCAAGTTCAAAGACAACCCGGATGACCGATAAAAATATACTTTAACTAAAAATAAAATCAAGACAATATTTTTTTCTAAGTATTGAAACGATGACATATTAGATCGTCTCCGATCAACTCGAGTTAATTTGTCAAATCTGCTATTTAGGTCATGAAACCATAATAAACCTTATAAAAAAAATTAAAAAAAATTATTAAACCATATTTCCTGTCAATCCATTGTTGAAGAATGAATTTAAAAACTAAATTCAAATAAAAAAATGAGCCGAGTCGATCCAAGTTAACCTTCTAAACTCGAGTCATGAGACCAGGATAACACCGAAAAAAGTAAATTGAAATAAATTATGAAGTTCAATTCAAAATCAACTCAATATTGAATGATAAAATTAAAATAAAAAAGAACCAAAAAAAACCATTGAAGTCAACAAAATAAACTTGTGACTCGGGTAATAAGACTGTGATAACCCCATAGAAAGTTAATAAAAAACAAATTATGATGCTCAAGTCCCAATCAACCTAATGTTAAATAATTAAATTAAAAGCAAAATCAAATAAAAAAAGATAGAAACAATGACCCGAGTCAACCCGGATTAACCTGTCAAATTCGGGTAAGGAAACCGAGATAACTTCATATAAAAAAAATCAAAACAAATTATGAAGTTTAATATCCAGTAAACCTAATGTTGAATGATAAAATTGAAGAAAAAATAAGTTGAAAACTAAAAAAAAAAGTTATCATAAATGTTTTTTTAGGATTAAAGTGTATATTGCCTTGGCCTTTAAGTGTTCACTACTACAATGAAATACTAGGGGGTTTTAGTATATTAATTGGATTTGGGTATCGCTTCGCTGCGAGTCGGATAAAAAACATATAACCACGCTAAAAAATATAAATGGTGCTATTTTTTCTTGTAAATGATGAAATATTTGAAACGATGATTAAAAACTCGACTAGTGTATCATAATAAATTAATTAACCACTATAAGTGTTAATAAATGAAAAAAAAAGTTGTCGTGACTTGTTTGACCAAGTGGGCAAACAACTAACTGGCCGCTTAACTCAAATGATAATCTCATTAAAAAAATAAAAAAGCATTCATCATTCTAGTCTTGTCTAGCTCTAACTTAAATGTGAAAACAAAGAATGCCAAAGCATTAAACTAAAAAAAAAAAAATAAGAGAGTGAAATGAGAAAACAAAGACAAATTGTATCGATCCGAGTTAACACATTAAATTTATAACTTAGATGATGAACAAAACCATAACGGGTTAACCCGACTAGATAATTTATCTTTCTTTTTCCTTCCCTCACTCTCTTTCCAATTGGACCTTCATTGAGTCCTAATTGACCACAAATCGGATTAAATCTAGAAGCAAATACAAGAGTTATGAAATAATTTAAGTTAAAACTTTAAAAGATATGGCACACTATATTGATCTCAGGCAGCTTTAATCAGCAAACTAAATTTAGAACCCAAGTCAAAATATGATCCCAATCATGCATAATGTTTTTAAGCTATGGGATAAAAAATGATAAAACTTAGGTAACCTTTGATTATTGTACCGAGAGAAGGATAATAAATACAAAGAAGACAAAACAAAATAAGATTATGATATAATTGTATTTGATAGCGATGTATAAGACAAAGTATTTATTTATATATCATGTTTGATTATGGTCGACAAGACATTCTAAATTATAAAAAAAAATCTATTTTTCTCTTAATATGTATTTAAACTTGCATATTTTTTTTAAAAAGTTATTTGATATTTTATTTTTTTACTTTCGTTTATATCGAGTGCTAAAATTAATAAAATTATAATAACCCTATTTATAAAATCATAACTGACTTGATGGGTTGATTTGGAACCTAAACTGGTCCGAGTTTAAAAAAAATAGAGGAAGTATTGACTCGACTTGACCTAGTCAAAAACTCAGGTCAACTCGGGATAAAACATAGGTCAAAAACTCATTGACTATTTTTGAAAAAAAAATAAAAATTTTGGGTCAATCGAGATGACCCTCTCAACTCATGACTTAAACCTTGTCTCGGGTCGACTCTCGAGTCGGATTTGAAAACTAGATAATAATCATTTTTATTCATACATTGATGCAAGTCAACCCATGTTGACCCTCCTGACTTATGACCTGGGCCTTGCCCCAGTTGATTCCCGAGTTTGGTTTTAAAAATACAATAATAATAACTTTTATCCTTACATTGACCTGATCAATCCCAGTTGACCCTCTTAAACGTAATCGTGGCTTTGCTCCGGGTTGACCCCTCAATCAACTTTTAAAACTATGATAATAATCACTTTTATCTTTATGTTGACCTGGGTCAATAATCAACCCCAATTGTAACCCAAGCTTTGCCCCAGATTGATCCTCGATTCGGGTATTAAAACTATGACAATAACTATTTTTATTCTTATGCTGACTCGGGTCAACCCGAGCCTCGACCAGTGACCCGAGCTTTGCCCCTGATCGACCCTCGAGTTGTGTTTTAAAATTATAATAATAATTATTTTTATTTTTATATGTTTTAGTTGGATAATTTTGGAATTGAGAATTTTTTATATGAATTTTTTATGAATAAAAAAATATAAATATTGTCTCTAAAAACATATCATCTGGATCTTCTATTTTAAAATTACAGAAATTCACTTAAAAACTATTCCATAAAAAAAATTATTTTGATCTTTTATCTTTTTATCTAAATAATTTTTTTATCTTTAATTTTTTTTTCCGGCAGCACACCAACCAAGTGCTACCCTAAAAACACGGAAGAAAGTATCAGTGGACAGACCCGCGCTAATGCTTAGGTTAACTGTAGAAGAGAAGATAACACGGGGCCACTCAACGATGGTCCTCAAATATCAACTCATTAAGACCCATGATTATCTGAAATCAACAACTCAAAAACCATCATCATGCAACTCTTCTACCGCACGTCGTTCAACATCATCATGCAACTCTTCTACCGCACGTCGTTCAACATCATCATGCAACTCTTCTACCGTACGTCGTTCAACATCATAATGATACACATAATTATTAGACATTAATTATCATGGAAAATGATATCCTAATCAAGAAAGAAATAAAGCATATAAAAACTATGACGTCCATCCAAACCTTTTTTACAATATAAGAAACAAAATCTAATAAAAACACTTAATAGATAATTTAAAAAAAAAATAAAGAGGAGTTGACAAAATATAGTCGGATTAAAAATTTAGGCGGACTTAATTAAAACCTATAGGTTTTTTTAACAAAATATTTTTTAAAATAATATTATTTTAATTTTTTATTTAAACTAAATGAATTAACTAAATCAACTAGAAATCTTAACATCGACAAAGAACTAAAAGAAAAAAGGTTTAAAAGGAAATTGATTAAAACAAAAATTGAAAGAGGTGGATAAATTACTATGCACGTATAAAAATTAACTCGAAATCTTAAATTAATGAATGTTATTTATCCTCTTGGTTTTTCATTTAGTATTTATTTTTTATTTTTATTTTTATTTTTTTGGTCTTTTATCAAATTGATTTTTTTTTTATTTTCATTATCTAACATTGAAATGCTATTTTTCCTATTGATTTGTTTTGTTTTAGTTTTAGATTTGATCTTTCTTTGTTTTCTTTTGATTTTAAATTTTTTACTCGATTTTTTTTGTAAAAGGTTTGTTTTTTTATTTTAAAAAAAGAAATTTCACCCTTGAATCATCAATGTCTTTTTAACCATAATTTTTTTGTTTAGTATTTAATTCTCATTCTTTTATATTACTATTTTATTTAAGGGGGGCTTTTTATCAAATTATTACTTTTTTCAATTTCATTTTCTGATATTGGGTTGGTTGTGAATTAAGAGGCGTGATTTTCATTATTAGAGTTGCATCAGGCTCATGATCGAGGTGACGAGTTTAAAAGGTTGACTCTGATAATATTGGTTTTTTTTATTCTTCAACACCTTGCATTCTATTATTTTTTTCAGGTTTTTTTAAAAATTATCATAGCTTCATGCATGAATTGTATGCCAATAAACACACTCAAGTTTGCTTGGTTATTTTTTTAATTAATTAAAAAAATATATTTTAATCTAATATTATAGGATAAGATAATTTTATTCGATTTTGTGATCGAAATTTTAACTTTTTCTTATTTTTTTTAATCACAATTGTGATCTCTTGATTATTTTTATGCTAATATATTTTTTTTCAGCCCGCAGCACGACATGGGTCGATTCACGGACTAGTAAAGTCTAAAAAGCTCACAATAACTGTTGACTCCCTGTCTCACTCCACTAGAAATAAGTGACCACTTCAGTAGTCAGAGTCCTATTTAGTTCCAACTCCCAAGGAAGTGAGTGATAGATAGCACAGGGCACACAAACCTCCACTGTCTAAGGAGATCACACGCCAACACCAACATCAACACTTGTCTCTCCCTCCCCCTCTCCTTGTCTATCTATTCTAAATGTGCTAGTTCTCTTCTTTATTTGCTGGGATTGGGATTTTAATGATCAGGATGGATCCGCCTGCAATGATGAACGAAGGGGGCCCCTACACTTTAGAGGAGATCTGGCAATTTCCCATCATTGGTAGCGGAAGAGGGCAGTTTGAATTACTTAATTTGGAGCGGAGAGCAGCAGCTTCTGCCAGGAAACGCCGCGAGGTTGATTTGGATGTTGATGATTCTTCTTCTTCAAAGCCTACAACTCTCTCTCCTACCAATGCCAATACCAACACCAACGGACTTCTGGTATTTTATCCATCTCTGGATTTCTTTCTGATCTATTTTATTTAATGTTTTATTGATCTAAATCAGCAACAGTCTTGAGGTTTACAGTTCAAGATTTAGAACGAGGTTTTTAGGACTTAGCTGTTCCTGTTTTTTACTTTTGAACTGAATTGGGAGCAGAATGATTGTGATGGTAAGCGGCTTAAAGCATGGGGGAGTAGAGATGACAATCATCATCATCATCAACAACAACAACAACAGCAGCAGCATGATTCTAGAAGTGAAGCAGAACCCAGTTCAGGCAAGCTTGTGGAACACAAACCTCAACCACCAGAACCGCCCAAACAAGATTATATCCACGTACGAGCAAGAAGGGGTCAAGCTACTGATAGCCACAGTCTAGCTGAAAGAGTAACTTTCTTTGTTTATATTCTCTTAAACTAATATCTATTTTGAAAAGAGAAACTAAAAAATGTATTTTTTTTAGTATTTAGTGAATGATAATCATGACATTTGATGGAGATTTTTCATCCAACAACGTATGACTTTTGCTTATGAGAACTGTTATGTGGACAGGCTAGGAGAGAAAAGATAAGCGAAAGGATGAAAATTCTTCAGGATATAGTCCCAGGTTGTAACAAGGTATGGTACAGGAATTAACTTAAAATCCGTATTTGTTTCCTTTCTCACAAGGAAAATTTATTTTGATTTAGTCCCAAAACACTTGCATGTTTGGTCCATCATCCATCTAGTCTTGCAGAAAAATATTGTGAAATGAATTTAGATGTCAATTTGTCAATAGATATGTTAGAGTAATCGAGTACTGGGATTTAGGCAACAATAAGCCTAAATTCACTGTTGTAAAAATTGTGGATTATTATAAAAGAACACTTTTGAGGTTGTTCTTGAGCTTCCTTATGCTAACATTTGTTCGAGCAAAGTTTGACAAGGCAGATGTTTGGAGTTCACTTCTGTAAAAATTATATTATAAAGGAGTAGTTTTGAGCTTGATTTTGATTTTTTGGATAATATTTATTAGAATACTGTCAGATAAGGCAGATGCTTTGATGCAGGTTACTGGCAAGGCCCTGGTCCTTGACGAGATTATCAATTACATCCAATCATTACAACGTCAGGTTGAGGTATGAATTCTTATTTCTTATAATGGATTGAGTGCAGAAACAAGCTGTATTCCTTTTGTTCTCGTTCTATCCCTATTGACTTTAGTATTAAGTCCTACAAATTACTGGGAATTGCAGTTTCTATCAATGAAGCTTGAAGCAGTTAATTTGAATATGAACCCTGGAACTGAAGTCTTTCCTTCTAAAGATGTAAGTGCCAACACCCTGTCCTGTTGTTATTTTAAGCATACTTGAATTGTTAGAGTACTGAGCATTTCCGCGGTTGTTATATGCTCTATTGTTACACATGGTGGTTTATTTCAAACCACCAAGAGGAAGAGGGCATCCAGAGTCCCTCAGTCATCCTTTACCATGTAGATGAGATGGTTGGCAGTTCAGACGAAGCAGAGATGTATTATCAAAGGAGGATTATTGAGGATAGTTAAACAATCTCTGCTTCTTTTAGATTCCTCCCTCCTTATTTTCTTTGATTTTTGATCTGTTAGGAAATAGAGTTTATCGTCTTACCAGATTTTGCATGATATACTTGGTTGTGCAAGCTTTTGCTGTTTACTCTTTCTGCTTGGGCATTACTATAGCACAACATTAAATTCTGTCGTAGATTAACCTTGCAAGTGGCAGACATGCTTAAAATGACAGATTTCCTTAATGAGTTGACCTCCTCTATATGATCCTTTAATGGTGATTTTCCAAGGTGATGACTTCTAGCTTTGTGTAGTTTGATTTTTGTCACAGATGAATAAGAGAAAAGAGTTGAGAGCCTGATGCAGGTCTAAGTTTATGTTGATAAATAGAAAGTGAGCAAAGATGCTGTGATTTCCTTTGTCTCATGAATCATGAATCTCATGACGAATCAGTTTTCCATTTCAGTTTGGCCAACACACTTTTGATACTGCTGGCATGGCATTTGGTTCACAAGCCACGAGGGAATACAATCACTGTACATCACCAGAATGGTTGCATATGCAGGTTGGTGGTGGTTTTCAAAGAACGTCATAATATAGAAAATCCTCATCAATTACCAGCAAGAACCTTCAAGTGGCAATGCTTCTTCTTCCTTCATCGGTTAAAACGAAGAACACATTTCCAATTCAAGCTGCTCTGAACATCTCCATTTGTGCTGCTCTGAACATCTCCATTTGTTTGTCTTGGAAAATGATCCTTTTACTCCATATATCTTAACAGGCATCATGTTCTTGTCTGTACTAATTCGCGTACAGATCCTCCTAGAATGGGTATTAATCTTGATAGATAAAGTTGCATGTCTAATATTTCTAGTGATCACATCTTGTATAAACTTTATTTTTGCGTTGTGTTTGTTAAGAAGCTGAAGCTTATTCAACAAAGGACGCCTGTTTGTGTTGTGTATCTTCGGGAGTCCAAAGTTGACGAGGGTTGCTCTCTGTGCTTAACTCTGTTCATTTTAGCTAATATGAAGAGACTGCACTTCAATCGTCCCATTATTTCGAGAAAAATGAGTGATTCTTCTTTACAGCCTGCTGTGGTGATCTAAAAATAATAATAACAATCAAATCCTAATGAATTAAGCCAATAAAGGAGCGTGCGCCATCGGGAGAGAGGGGGGTCCGGGGGGTTTTGAGCCTTGGAGGTATGTTCGGTACCATTGGTAGCAATCCCATTGCCAAATTTTAGCTTGTAGAAATAACCAGCAGCATTTGCGAGGAAATCCAAAAGCGTGCTCCAGAAAAAAGTAATATTATGCCACTGGCTGTGTTGTACCGAAGGAACTTCCACCCTTGCTAGAAGTGTTCTCGCTTGACTGGAAGTACGAAACGGCTGTCCAGACAACACGCAGGAGCAGGATCACCACAAACACGGTGCTTCCAAGAGTGCAAACCACCTGCAATAAACATTTACCATCACTAAGTTATTAGCTCATTTCTCCAATATACCATCGACTGTAGAAACCACATCACCTGGTAAAATACTTTAGGTTCACTTGCCTGTTGATAGGTTTGATCAAGAGAAATATTTCTCCCACGGAAACATGGAAAATATGCTATTTGATTGTGCTTATATTATATTATATAGTGGTCCTAGCAGAAAGTAAAATTAGAATATACTCTTAAAGGAAGGAGGTCAACTTCTCAACTTCTTTTCCCAAAAAAGATTTTATATATATTTATTACCTACTTGCACATATCATACATGTTCCTAATCCTTGTGATTTTTCAACATTGAAGGTATCTAAACCACTCAGAATTGGCAATGGTCAAGGGATACCTCAAGAAGCGCTTTAACAATAGAAAGTGCAGCCAACAGCAGAATCCCATCAACAGCAAAAGACACCTGAATTCCCGGAATGAAAGAAATTGGAAGAACAGAAGAAAATAAGAGTAGGCAATCATATCCTCAAAAGAAAAAAAAGGAGGGAGCCATTAGCGGCAGTTTGAATGATATTCGGAGTTCATAATTTAGCAATTTCTATGCAGTCTTTTCCTCTCAAAACAGGATTTGTTAACATACAAAAAAAAATCCACCACCATTATTTCTGCCAAGCTTTGCATGTGTCAGGTTCGATAAATATTTTCATGGTAGATGGTTTCCTACTCAACTTCAAGTGAAACTTGAGGAGTGTCAATGTTCCGGTCACAAAAATTGTCATATAAGCTATACCTCACTAAACTGCAATTTAAATTCCTTCCATAAATCACTCGTTGGCATACTTCCCTCGTATCAATAAAAAAAAAAGATGTGAATTTTCTACTAAATTCAAACTCTCTGTTAGATCCTCTAATAAGCATGCTAGAAGGATTTCCTGGTGAAACACTTCAATTTTATACTTTTATTTTCTCAACCAAGTCAATCAAATTCACTGGCATCTCCTCACACTTCAGACTTCAGCATCCCTGTGCTATACAACCTGCAAACTAGAGTCTATTTTCTACTGCCATACAAGAACTGCATCACCTCACAGATACATGAACAGACCTTTCTCTATGCTGTGACCAGAACGGTTCAACTACATTAGCTCACAATCCAGAAGAATAATTTAATGTTTTAGACTTGCTCACTCCTCGATCGGGGGGATAGGCCATCGCCTGCCCATCATACAACCAAGCATATCTGCAATATAATAAATAGCCTATTTTCAATATTAAACTTCCCAGCCTCCAATTTGAGGGATCTTGTTCAAACAGTACTTAACCTCATCAGATGCCTATATCAACTAAAATATAGAGAAAAAACATGACCATTCCAGGGAGTATTGAATCTGCTGGCTTTAAACCATAAAAAAAAACCCTTTCATCCTATATTCTTAATGGGCATTTTTAACAATTAAATGTTCAAATTAAGCTACAACAAAGGTGAGCAGCCAAGACTGGACAAGAGAAGAAAAGATAATTTACCAACTGGGGTGATATAACAGCAGGTAACATGGAGCGAGAAGCTTTCTTGGCTCTCTTAGATAACTTCTTGAACATGCTTTGCAAGAACCTGATTAGTAAATCAATACTGCTCTCTGTCTCATCCTCATCACTGATCTCCTCTTCGTCGATCATCATGTCATAATTATCATCAAAGAAGACTTCATTAATCTCCTCAGGCACGTCACTATCCAACTGGGGAGGATAAAAATGTGAATTATATAATAATTAAGAAATGATGAACTGATCAGTATTATAAGGGATACTCTCACCTTGCCATGACAAATTATGAATGGATTTGTGGGGGTCTTGTAAGGAGGGGCGAGGCAGCGGAAGTAGATGGATTGGTGAGAGAGTGAGAGCTTTGGAGCGTGTGAGAGCACAGAGGGATGGAGGAGATGCTTGGTAGTTGGTCTGAAAATAAGACTAAAACCTAGTGATAAGGTTTTTGTTATTGCCATTTTTTCAGTTCGCCGGGTGTGGCTTCAGATTACTGGAAGCCTCGAGTAGTGAAGTGGCATATTAAGCGCGTGTGGAAAAAGGAGAAAAAAAAGAGTATAACAGCAAATTTATTTTTAAAAAAATATTAAAGTGAATCGAATTAAACCAAAAAACAACCGATTGGTTCAGTTTTATATTTTTTAAAACTTAATAAATTTAATTTGATTGATGAACCTTTTAGTTAACTATTTTTACATGTTTTGATTTAATTAATTTTTAATTTATACTGAGCTTTTTTATTTGGTTTAATTTTTAAATTTTGAAATTAAAAAAATCCTTTTAATACAAGTTAACCCTTTGAAGATGTTTAGTAGTAAAAATAATTGACATGCTTAGATAACAGTTATCAAAAACTCTCAGCCATTAAATTTGTGACATTGTTTTAGAAAATAGGAAAATAAAATACTCAAAATAATATTTAACAAATAAAATATTTTGAAATTTATTTAAGATTAAGATTAAGATTAAGACTAAAATCTACAGTTTACTTTTAAAAATCAAAGTTTTTATTTTATGAAATGAAATATTTAGGAAATAAATAAATGATCTAAAATTCTTAGCCATTAATGTTTTCGAAAACAATTAAATTTCTATACATTTCCTAAAAAAATCGATTTTTTTTCTCGGAAATATTAAAAATTTTCAATGGCTAAGAATTCCTGAAACTTTTATAATTTCATTAATAAATTCAATATTTTATTTTATAAAAGATAACAATTAAGATTCTTAAAAAAAACAATGACCGAGAATATTTTTAAAGTGGTTTTACTTCATATTTTGATTTAAAAAAAAATATTAAATAGGCGTCGATTTAAAATTTAAGATATTGAACCAGAAAAAATGAGACTCGTAAAGATATAATATAACTAATATTTCTTAACATTACAGATTATATTAGAAGAGAAAAGAGACTTGTAAAGATATAATATAACTAATATTTTTTGTTTAAACTAATTTCATGGACGATATGTATATGTCGTGGATAAGGGTATTAATTATAGTTTATAAGGGATGTAGCATGATGATAAAGGATTTGAGATTTGCATAATAGATTTTAAATTCGAGTCAGGGCATGTACCTTTTATAAGAGCTTGGAATAGCCGGGGTTTTATTTTTTTATCTGGATCTACAAAATACATTTTTCAAAAAATGAGATTTTCTCCAATAAAAAAAAAAAAAGTATTAATTATGGATTAGATTTGACAAACCTGTTCAACTAAATCTTTTGTTTTTTTTTTTTTGGTAACTGGTGCTGCAACCAAAACCTAAAAACATTGATTCGACTTTTTTTTGTAACCGGGATTTAGACTCTTTTCTTTTTGACAAATACACTTTTATTATAGAATCATGAATTATAAATATTTGATTCGACAAACGCACTCTTATTATTATTTCATATAATTCATGTCTAAAATATATAGGTTTTATCTAATGAAGACAATAAAATACACAAAAATAATTAAATCTCCTCTTAGCTTCGTCTTTTCTCCCTATTTTTTTAGAATTTGAAACTGAGATGAATTTTCACTCCCTTTTTGGAAAAGAAACTATCATTCATGCGGATTTAATCAAGGTGATTAGGCATTTAAACAGCTAGAAATGAATCTATGAAGCAATAACTCAATTTTTCTTCATTTTTTCATTTTTAAACATCATTATTAACATGCATGGGTGACAGACAACTAATTAGTGGTGAGAGTAAAGGCTTAACAAAGAGTAACATATTCCAAGCACTTGGTTCCCGTAACTTTTCTTTATGCTTTTAAAAAATATTTTTTATTTCAAAAAATATTAAAAAGATATTTCTATATATTTTTAATAATTTTAATTTAATAATTTTAAATTTGTTTTTTTAAAAAACTAAAAGTTATTTTAAAAAACATTCTCCCTATCTCAGTCAACTCTTAGAAGTGCAGCGAAGTAAGCTTTAAGCGCCCAACGCCCGCAATCAATGATCGCCCACATTCCCGCCAATTAACGAAGATCGAGAACACTTGCCGGGGACCTCATTAAATTCCCGCCAGCGACATTCCAAAATCATTATTACTATTATTATTACAGTAATACCTGGAAGCCAAATTCAAAAAACTCCACTCTCCACCTTTTTCGTTCTTCATCAACCCAATCCATCTCATTTAGTTTGCTCGCTCTCTGTGTTCAGTCTCTACCTCTCTCGAAGCTGCAAAAAATAAAATAAAGATTGAAAAAATGGCACCGTCGCGTAGACAGATCAACGGGAGATCACCAATAGTAAATCCACAGCGCCAAATAACTGCCTTCTTCTCCAAGACGACGACGACTCCTTCTCCATCTCCTTCTCCCACGCTCTCTAAAAAACAAATCCCTAAATCTTATACTAAACCTAACCCTAGCCCTAGCTCTCGAACCCAAAGCTCTAGTTCTAGCCCAACTACTTCTAAGCCACTCCAATCTAAGCCTAAAAAACCCCTACTAGTTATTGGACAAACTCCTTCACCGTCTCCTTCAACAATTGGAGTGTATGGCAAAGATGTGGTGGAGAGGAGGGTTAGGGTTTACTGGCCCCTGGATAAGAGCTGGTTCGAGGGTCGTGTCAAATCTTACGATGATGAATCGAAGAAGCATTTGATACAATATGATGATTCTGAAGAGGAATTGTTGGATTTGAGCAATGAGAAGATTGAGTGGGTAGAGCCATGTGTTAAGAAATTTAAGAGGTTGCGCAGGGGTTCTTTGGGTTTTAGGAAGGTTGTGATTGAAGATGATGAGATGGAGAATGTCGAGGGCGATAATGGCGGTGCTGGTGGTGGTGACGACTCGAGTGATGAAGATTGGGGAAAGAATGCGGAGAAGGATGTTAGCGAGGAGGAGGACGTTGATTTGATGGATGAGGAAGAAGCGGATGATGGCAAGAAAGGAAAGAGAGGTGGGAAGGATTCGAGGAAAAGGAAAGCGAGTGGAGAAGGTGGAAAGTTGGATTTGGGAAAGAAGGGAAAGAGTGGTGGGGATGCGAGTACGGGAGGAGTCAGGGTTTCAGTTGTGGATCCTGTAAAGAACAAGGAGAGCGAGTAATTTTTTTTCCTTCTCTATTTGTTTGGGATAAGGAGGGTTGTTGGAAGAAATTTATGACATGGATTCATCACATTTTATTTAGAAAATCCTAAAAAGACGTACTGAAGTCAATAACAAAATGGGTATTGTTGGACAGGCTGGAAATACTGACTCGTTAGACATTACATGAGAGTTTCTTTATGATTCAAAGGGCTTCCTTTTCTTTGTAGTTTCTATCTGGATATGTTTGTCTCTGCAGTAGCATATCTTCATTTATGCTATGATCACGGTTACTGCCCAAGGATAATTATTTCGCTACAGTAAATGTTTGCTTCTATAAAATTTTTGAATAAAAGGAGCTAGAACAAGGTTTTACATTCCCATAAAAGGGGAAAAAATGACAATTAGGTCACGCATCGCTGTTGTTGAATTTGTGCATGTTTTACTGCAGATGGAGTTTTTAATGGCTTTGAAAAGGCCTTGATGACTGATGCATCAGAAAGATTTAGCACGCGTGAAGCTGAAAAGTTTCCATTTCTTGGACGGTAAGTTCTCATTGCAACAATGTGGTCCATATGCTCTAGTCTTCATTCATACCTATGATCGTACATCATTTTGAAGAGAATGGAGAAACCATGCACTTCTTTCAGTGCATTGTTTGCCTGCGTTATTTTCATTTTTAACCCTTCTCACGCATGTGAATCTCATGTTTTAGGCCCACTGATGTACATCTTGATGTAGTGAGGTCAACCCAGCAAAATAATTAAGTAAATAAATAAAGAACACAGTAAATAGTTGATGAAGCTCCAACTGTTTGTTGTTTTGAATGAAGCATCACCCTTGATTGCTACTTGCCTTGATTCTGAAACAGAGAACGCAGGGATGCAAAGAGAAGGCGTCCTGGAGATGTAGATTATGATCCCAGGACTCTATACTTGCCTGCTGAGTTTGCAAAGAGTTTAACAGGTGGCCAGGTAGGGGCTTTCATGCACTGATTGGTTTGAAACTATTTAAGGAGTTGTCTTCTTGAATTTCATTGTTTGTTATGTGCAGAGACAATGGTGGGAGTTTAAGTCAAAGCACATGGATAAGGTTTTGTTTTTCAAGGTATGTACATAAGTCAGATGGATTTCATACATTCATCAAATCTCTCTTTACTGGGTTCTGCCAAATAATAATTATATCATTCATGCTGGTGCAGATGGGCAAATTTTATGAGCTCTTTGAAATGGATGCCCATGTAGGAGCTAAAGAACTAGATTTGCAATACATGAAGGTAGGATTCATTAAGTGCTAATGATCATGAATACTATCTTTTGGACTCTGCTGTCTTTTTTGACTCTTTCTCAATGCAATCATTTAATCAAAAGGCATCAAAATTGGCCTGAGGCATTTGTCTTCTATTCTTGGTTACATATTTTGGAATTTATTTGTTTCTTTGGATTTTGACTCAAGTTATTATATGATTCCTTCTTGAATGCTTAGGGAGAACAACCTCACTGTGGCTTTCCAGAGAAGAACTTCTCTTTGCATGTGGAGAAATTGGCTAGAAAGGTTGGCCTGTACTTATTTTCTCCTTTTTTTTTAGTTAGCCTAATTTTTTTCTCCAATGAAATTTAACAAGCTGCCATGAAGAGCAGGGTTATCGAGTTCTTGTTGTAGAGCAGACAGAAACACCTGAACAGTTAGAGCTTCGTCGCAAAGAGAAAGGTTCTAAAGACAAGGTCTGAATTTATTTCACGTCCCTGAAATGATTTCAGTTTTTACCTCGGAATTTCATCTTCCACTGTTATTCTGCATTTGATTGAGCGGACTGCTCTGTTATTTGTTGATGATCAACCTGCAGTCATTTTAGGACCATGTTTAAATCAGATTCATAAATCACTTGAAACTTAGGCTAGATGTTAACACTGATCACATGTTGGATTACTTGTCTTAATAATTCTTTCTACGATGTTTTAGGCATTCTCTTGTTAGTTTCTTTCATCCCAAGTTTCGGCAATTATTTCCCATTTGTTTAGGTTGTAAAACGTGAAATATGTGCGGTGATTACAAAAGGAACACTAACTGAGGGGGAGTTGTTTCATGATGTTAAACTCGGAGATCATCAGTTGGTCTACTCTATTTTGTTATGGGCTTGCAAATATTTCACTTGATCTGCACTGCTTTCTGGTATGATTGAGGGCCAATGCTTTGTTTGATTGAGTACTTTTGTCTAAGATTGTTGACTCTAATGTCTGGTGTGATCAGATGCTAGTGTTTTGCCGATTTTATTGCAGGCTTCCACTAGCATTGCCTCCATGCTTTGATTTGGAGTTATAATTCTAGTGTAGTTATTTTGACTCTTTATTAATGAGTTACTAAGCTAATGATGTTATTCTCATTGCCCGCCCTTACCATCATTCAAGATTTCTGGGATTTCTCTTAACAATATTGACTCTGATTTGCCAAGAAGAAAGGAACTTTCCTTTAGGAAATTATAAAAAATAATAATTAAAATGTTTGCCTTTCTTTGAAAGCTTCTTCTAATATTTTTACGAGAAAAACCCTATATAAATCATTTGATGAAAGTCAGGCGCACCAGGTATAATGAGAGAATCAAGCAATATTGTTACCGCTTATCAGCATGGCAACAAATTCTATGGAGTAAAATTAAAAAAGGCAATTTTAAGAGCACATTGTATTGTTTAATATCTTTCAAGATCTTGGTATATTTAGAAATTCAGAAAACAGGCCCTTCATGGCTCGAAAGAAATTAATATGAGAAGGCTTAAAAAATATTGGGGGGAAAATACAGGTTTCTAGACAAAGTTGATAATGTTATTTTTGTGTGTAGAAAAATATAATTATGCAACAAAGCTAAATTCATATCAATTAAAAAGTATACTGATGGCCTAAATTTAATTTATTTAAGACCATACTAAAATATTATATTTTTTTAAAAAAACCCTATACCTTTTATTTTCCGTACAATTTTTCTTAGTAAAAAATAAAAAATTATCAAATATAATCATTAATTTATCATATCTTTAAATTAACAGTAAGTTTGTTAATCTTAAAAGTCTGGAGTCGTCGAATGCACTCATTATTATATATATATATATATATATATATATATATATCTTATTATTACTCTATCTCTAGATTATCAGTAAGTTCGTTAATCTTAAAAGTTTAGAATAATCGATTGAACTCATTATTATATATATCTTACTATTCTATTAATTTATACCGTGTGTTATCATGAAAATAAATCATTTGTTTTAGTAAGTCTGTTAATGCTAAAAGTTTGGAGTGATCAATTGATTAAGCTCCTTATTATACATATTTTATTATCCTATCAATTTATATCATGTGTTGTCATGATAGTAAATCATTTGTTTTAGTAAATTCATTAATTTTAAAAGTTTGGAGTGATCGATTCAACTTGTTATTATATATATCTTATTACTTTATCGATTTATATAGTGTGTTGTCATGAAAATAAATTATTTGTTTTGGTATTATATCAAAAGAAATAATTATTTTCTTAAATGATAATTTTTTAATGATATGGATGTTGTAATGGATGATAACTCATGAGTTACCGGGTAAAGATATTTTTTAGACCGTAAAGCAAAATACTTTTTATATTAACGTGGATGTTTGGATCAATATATCTCAACTAAACTTTAATTGCTTATTTACAAGAAAGATTCGATGTACTTGATGCTCTATTACATACAAGATTTGTTTTTTTTTTTAAATAGTAGTGAATGTATTGCTAAAAATGAATTACATAAAATTAATATTTGTTAATTTCTATTATTTTCTCAAGAATTAATTATCAAAACACAAAAATCGGATTTTCTTACGTATTGAGAATTAAAACAATATGGCAATTAAAGGTATGAGATGCAGCAATTACTCACTCGTGGACCCAGTAGATACTGCATTGAATGGAAATGAAAATCATGATTAAAATTAATTAAATATAAGAACATAAGTTGTGAGCAGACGAGCAACAAACTATGAATTTGTTTGCTTAGTTTTTATTATACAAAGATTTTTTTTTTGTTTTCTTTTTAATTTAGTCTTGATCGACTGTAAGGAACCCTATTTGATCAACGATGCAATTAAAACTTGTCTACTGACGGTAAACAAATGATAATTTTTTTTTATAGCACTCAAAAAAAATTTAATACAATATTATTAGTTATTTTATAACCACTGTAAAATTTCTTGATGAACGAAGGAAGGATAATTTTATCAATGGAGGATTTATTAGAAAAAAAGGAAATAAAAAGACAAAATTAATTAAATGTAATATATCTGCACATATATACATGCATATATTAAATGTCAAATTATGATTATAAAACTTGATTTGATGGTCACATTGATTAAAGGTTCGGTCCGTGGGTCAATGATTTAATCAAAGTTTCCAGTTTTTTTTTTAAAAAAACTCTTAAATATGCTAATATTAAAAATATATATTTTAATATATTTTTAAATAAAAATTTATTTTAAAAAACGCATTCCGAACACATACTTTGACACCGTTTAGGAACGCGGCTGTGGTTGCATTCCCAAAAAATTTGATTTTTTTTTGCTAAAATTTAATATGGTTTGTACGTTTTGATGTGCTGATGTCAAAAATGATTTTTAAAAAATGAAAAAATATCATTGGCATGTATTTTAGCACGAAAAATTATTTGAAAAGCAATCGCAACCACACTGCCAAACACACTCTTTATAACACAAGCAAACGCATCCTTAACAATATAAACGCGGGCCACCTGTTCAAAAGCTCTGATATAAGTAAAACTAGCTCAACCAACCCCTATCTCTTCACAACTCATTATAGGGACATGTCTCACGGTCAGCAGACTCATCACTCAACTGACAAACTGAAATTCAACGACATGTCATAAAACGGCGCCGTCCAACACAAGTCCTCTTCCTCCGGGCTTCTTGGAAACTTCCTATCCTAATTTTTTTGAAGAAAAAGGTAGCAAAGCGATCCAACATGCGCGTGTCTTTATCCGGAAACCATCACTTCATCCAATGCCGATCGAGAAAATGATATATTCAGTATCTATACTTATTAAAATTTTCTAATCAAGTCCCTCTACTTTATTGTTTCAATTTAAGTGTCTTAACTTCTTCTTTTTTCCTAATCAAGTGTCTCCGCTATATTCTGTTAAGGCAATAAAAATAGAAACACTTGATTAGAAAATTCCAATAAGTATAAGCACTGAATAGTGAATATATCATTTTCATAATGCCAATCCCACCAATTATGGTTAACTAGAGTGGAGAGACTAGCTTATAGATTTTCAAACACGAAGGACTAAATTATAAATAGTTTCAAATATCAATACTAAATAGTCATTACTAATTACTAATCAATCAATCAATAAATAAAAACCGAGAAAATGCGGTGTAATGTAATAACTGCCAAAATAAATAGGAAAAAGAATCGAAGGAGGAGTAGAGAGAGGGGAAGGGATTTTCTTTTCATTTCCCTCTCTGTTTCATCGACCGTACGTAGAATAGAGAGAGAGGGGGAGGGGGAGGGAAAAGGGAAGCTTCTCTATGAACCGAACCTCACCTCTGGATTCCACATTTTCTTGTTGAGAAAAAAATTGGACCGGTGAAAGAAGATGAGCGGTGGATGGGAAAGGGTTAGGGGTTCCAGGTCGAGACCGACTCGCGATTCCAGCTCTGGTCTAAGGATGCCTTCTCGGAATGTAACACTCGGCCGAGTCCAGCCTCAAGCCCCTGGTCACCGCACTATTTACTGCAATGATCGCGACGCCAATCTCCCTGTCAGATTCAAGGTCTGTTTGGCTTTTTCTTTGTTTATTCATCAAAATATCTATATTATGTCATGTTTAACTTAATTATCATTTTTAATATATGATATAATATCCAGGGAAATTCAATATCAACCACCAAGTACAACTGCTTTACTTTTTTCCCCAAAGGATTGTTTGAACAGGTAATAATAATTTCCATGGCTTAATGCATTTCTCAGTTTCAAGTTTAATAATTGTAGGGTCTAGAATATATAATGTAATTTTGTTAGTCTCAAGTGTAAGAGTCATTAGGTTGATTCGTTTGATCCTTTTGGTTATCTTGATTCTTGAAAATTCTGTGTTTTTTTTAACACTGGCAGTTCAGGCGGGTGGCGAATTGTTATTTTCTCATGATCTCGATCTTATCAACGACACCAATCAGGTATGTATCATAATTTAAACTTGTTCTAGATAGACCTGCATTGCTAGTAGCTTGCGCAAAGTCTTTCCTGAAAATGCCCTAGGCGAATATCTTTAACCAAATTTTAACTTGTAGTTCGTTCAGGATTACGCACATAAATGCATGTCTATAGAGATACAAAGAAAGGATTTTCTCTTAGCGTTTTCTGAATTGTTTCTTACTCCTTGTTGTTGTATGACTTGGCAGATTTTTACTTTTAAACTTGTAGTGTGTTATTACTTCATGGGAGTTGTAAATTTATGGCTTTTGCTTGATATGCTCCAGGTGGCATAGTTTATGGAGAAAAAAAGCAATAGATCAGCAGAATTAGGGCTAGAAACAAGTAGGAAAGAAGCTGGAACTGCAAATTCAATTCAGGGTTTAATAAAACCCCTAGTTTCTCAAGTTTATTGATGAATAATAGCTTTAAATATGATTTACAGATTGTTTATACTAGGTTTGCTATAAAAAATTTTAATTCTATCCCTAGATTAAACTCCTAAAAAAAACTTTCTAATCCTAGCCATCCAATATTTTGAAGTCACGTGCTAGATGCACGGTTACAAACAATTAAAAAAAAAAAGCATGAAAATTATAAATAACTATAAAAGCTCCTGCGTAACCAAGCTTCTGAAGCAGTTAGCTTACTTCAATTCAGATGTGGGACTTTTTTCATTGTTCTTTGCACAAGTTTTGATCCTGTCCTTAGTTAGCATTTCAGCTTTTTTTGAGTGTTGTTTTTAATGTCATTGTAAGCTGTTTGTTCTTTGTTAAGATTCTGCGTGTGCTATTGTATACTGCTGAGGTTGTTGCACTTTTTGATAACTATCCTCAAGATTTTTCTTAATCCTTGCTTTTACATTTTCTAGTATCTAATATGCATACACATTGTACTTAAGTAGTTTTTTTGATGGTTCAGTCCTGTTAATCCAGTGACAAATGTCGTCCCTCTGACCCTGGTGCTGCTTGTCTCTCTCATTAAGGAGGCATTTGAGGACTGGGTGAGTGTTATTCATGGTTCTTGTGGTTTTCATGCTTTGCCTTTTGATTCCTCTTTCAGAATGATGTGTTAAAGAGTGAATTACATTAGTGTCTTCTTCACTGTTAACGTCAGTGTTGGGAGAAATGCTCACTTCCTATTCTTTTGTTTCTTAATTATGTTCAACAGAAGCGTTTTCAGAATGATATGGTAATTAACAATACCCTTATAGACGTGTTGCAAGATGAGAAGTGGGTGGCTGTTCCCTGGAAGAAGTTGCAGGTTGGAGACATTATCCGGGTGAGTGTGCTTAATTTTGTTGTTATTTCACTGTAAAGATGAATTCTTTGTATTTAATGCCATTATCCCTTCAAATGGGTGCAGTTTGGTCCATGAGCCCATAACAACCCCTCTGTGTAAGGGTACAGGTCCCTGGAGCTTAAAGGCTTCTGTGTGCTGCAATTTTATATTTTCCATTGGATGTTGATGTGCTTTAGGACTAGATTAAGTTTTGAAGAACATTCTGGTAGTTGATGTCATCCTCTTTATGGTATTTTCAGAGTTTCTTTAGGGATGCTTGTCATAACCTCCTTATTATTGGCCCTGCCCTGACTTCTGTAACTTATTTTGTAATGTTGCTATGTCGCCTTATAACATCAGCTTTCATCATTTTCATTTTACCTGCTTTCGTTATTGTAACTATTAGAGGAGTGTATTTAAAACGAAACTTTCCTTGTGCTTTTGCTTAGCACATCTTGTTAAATTATTTGTTAGCTTCTGCTTGGTAGGCTTATCATGTTTTGGGATTTAAGTTTTATTGGAAGGTGGAATTTGGGAACCTAATGAAAAGTACTGCTGTTTGAGCATTAAGAAGTTGCTACTTTTGTGGGAAATAAATCTGCTAAATGGGACCCTCTTAGGCAAAACCCATACTGCTGGAGAGTGTTTTATGGATACGTTATTATTGCTGGCTTTTCCCCCCTTAAATTCTCTTTGTTTATTTGCTGCTGCTATTGTTCTTTTGGTGGTAGTGGTTGGTTTAAGTGACGTAATGCAGCTACAGGTCAAAGGTGACTAGATAAGGCTATACAGATTTTGGATCCTTAACCATTTTGTTCCCTGACAATAGTGAAATTATTGGCTAGTTCTGACTGTTATAAATATTGTCTGTCACCATGTTGCTGTTGTGCTGATTGTGCGAACTGTAAGAGACGTGTGGAAATGCATTTTATGGAAGCACAATTCTCTTCTATTTTCAAAGATGACTTGATTTATGTTGACTATTTATTAGGATTTGGTATTCAAGATTGACTCAACTACCTTATACATATTATATGGAAAATAACTGTCGTCATTATAATCACTATCCATAAAAATTTCTCTGAAAGCTTCTCCTCTCATTATCTGTTCGTTTATAGCTTTATTTTGCATTGATTACAGGTTAAGCAGGATGGATTCTTTCCTGCGGATCTGCTTTTCCTAGCAAGTACAAATGCAGACGGTGTCTGCTACGTTGAGGTTTTCTTTTACCATACTCTGTATAGTTACTATAATAATTGTTGTTGTTTCTGCTGGTCTCCTTATTTCATCGATATTGCCTTGAAACTTGAAAGTGTGAACTGATCAGCTGGTAATATTTATATTTTCATTTATTTTCTTTAATTTGCCTTCTGTTTTCAGACTGCAAATTTGGATGGGGAAACAAATTTGAAGATCAGAAAGGCACTAGAAAGGACGTGGGATTACTTAACTCCTGAGAAAGCTGCTGAATTTAAAGGTTATTTTGGGTTTGCAGGCCACAAATATATGCATCTGGGTGTTTTTACATGCTTAAGGTTTAGAATTACGTGCTTAGGAAACTTTTGTTAATAATGTCAAGAAGTCATTGCACAGACCATATAACTCACAATTAGCTAATATGTGATGGAAGGAACATGTCGATTGCTGATTCCCTCTTCTGTTTTTCAAGGCAGTGATTGTCTTCTGGAGAGAATGAAAGTTAGTGACTAGATAGGGTGTCCTTCAATGTCCATGGACTGTCAGTTTAAGCTCCTCAATTATCATATTTTTGGTAGATTTTTTTTTTCAAACGTAGTTTTCTCCTTGTCCTCCTTATTGTCACATTCTAGTGCTCTATGCACAATATTCATATGTGCTGTGTCTGAAATTGCTAGCCCAATATCTCACACATTGCCTGTGGCTGTACATCAATCTTGACTTAATGAGAAGTGGTTGGTTTACAGTATCTTGTCTTTATTTTGATTACTTATAGTGATTGGTGTTGCATAATTTTACTTGTTTCCATATACTAATTTATATCGCAAATACATATTATGTATTGTTCTCATTTAAGCAATATTCCTTGTCTTTTCTTTCCTGTGTGGTTTAAATTCCACCTTTTGAGCATGGTTGCGTGAATGACCTTACAAGTCTTCCTTTGTTGCTGCAGGTGAGGTGCAGTGTGAGCAACCAAACAACTCACTATACACTTTCACGGGAAATCTCATGTTCCAAAAGCAAACATTGCCTCTCTCACCAAACCAAATTCTTTTAAGAGTATGTTCGAATCCTTCTTCCTTAAACACTATCCTAATATTTATGTTCCTCTTCTTTTGTCTATCACAAAATTAGACAGATTATAATTATTGTACGCTTCTCTTAACTGCTGCATGATTCTCAATTTAAAAGAAAACAAATGGAAAATATCCATTTTCTTAAATCTCTTTGATCAGTGACTTCCTATAACTCTTTGGTGAAGTAACTAATCTAGGATTTGCTTGTTAACCATGTATTTTTTGTTTCCAGGGATGTAGTCTTAGGAACACAGAGTACATTGTTGGTGCTGTTGTTTTTACAGGTCATGAAACAAAGGTCTGTATTACAAATTGCTGTGCAGTTCTTGTTAATCCTTGCTTACCCATATTGCATCTCAACTTCTTTAACAAATGCATGACGGATTCCCTTGTTTTTGATAATTGAGATAGCCCCAGTAGGTTTCAGAAAAGTAATTCTATGTTGACTGTAGGTCCTGACTTAATTTGTTATTTTTCTTCTACAAATGCGGAGTGCAGCAGATTCATTTGATAAAGTAAATTCTATTAATGACCAGACAACTCGAAGGGAAAGGGGAAAATATCCTACAAAAGAAAAGCTACAGATATTAAACCAGAACAGTACCTTTCCTGTTGAATGCTAAGAAAACATATATCAAATAAAGCTTACATTTGAATAGAGAATTATACTTGAGAATTCTCAATAAGAGACTGTACACTGACACATTGAATATTGTAAAAGTGGCGTATATAACGCTTTGCTGTTTATTCCCTCTCCCAAAACCACTTGGTTGGAGTAAGAACTCTTTATCAATGCTTACCACCAACCACAAGAAGGCAATGCAATGAAAAATGAAGGTGGATATGCGAGTCCCCGCTAATTTTAAACATGATGCTAATGTTTGGCAACAACGCCTTACAGCCTACAGGGTCTTTTATTTGTAACTTGTCAGTATTGACATTTTTTAAGAACCACCTTCTAGATGAATGCTTTATTCTTGGATGGAACCTTGGGTTTCAGACAACGTTGACCAAAGGGAAATGAAGAAAACCGGAGGCTGAAGATGGGTAAAAGGCTTTACAACAAAGATAGACCTGTCCAAGATTTAAGGATTGGAAGTCTGGAAAGGCCCTATTTTGCCTCTGGATGAGTTACTCTTTTCTTTTAGGAATAGTTTTTCTTTAGAAGAATAGAAACAACTTTTGTTATCAAAGCATGCAAATGCTTTATGTTATAATGCTACAAAATCTTGTCATATAAACTCACTTGTTGGTATCTTCCATTTTGTGTCCTTTACTCACACTTTACTCATAATGCTTTATGATGACTTGATTCAATAACAGGTCATGATGAATTCCATGAATGTTCCTTCCAAGAGGAGTACATTGGAGAGGAAACTTGATAAACTTATACTCGCTCTTTTTGGTACTCTGTTCATGATGTGCCTCATCGGAGCCATTGGGAGGTATGGTATTTACTAGCCTTTAAGATTTTTTCTTAAATTGCTATTTCTCTCCCTTTTAAATTGGGCAATAGGTAATGTTTTCTGCTTCATGAAAATCTGCAGTGGCATTTTCATAAACCGGAAGTATTACTATCTAGGTCTTGATAAAGGCGTGGCTGCAGAGTTTAACCCTAGCAATCGATTTGTGGTATTATATGCTTGCTTCAGTTATGTTTTTGTTTTGGCCTTTTCTTCACACTTTTCTCATGGTTTTACTCTCTTTGTTGGATCACTAGGTTGCAGCTCTAACTTTCTTTACCCTAATCACTCTATACTCGACAATAATTCCCATATCTTTATATGTTTCTATTGAGGTAGGTATATTGGATATAATCATTTTCATCTGCTATAGTATAGTGGACATACATTCTTGCTGAATGTGCCATTTTTTATAATGATTTTAAATTCATTTTCAGATGATTAAATTTATTCAGTCCACTCAATTTATCAATAAGGACCTACATATGTACCATGCTGAAACTAACACCCCTGCATTGGCCAGGACTTCCAATTTAAATGAGGAACTTGGACAGGTAAACTGATAGTGTATGCGTCCAGCTAGCTTATTTATTGTCAGTATAGTCATCAATATGAAAATTTTGTATGCAAATTGTATTTTGATGGAGGACTGCCATTGTGAACAATATAATTTGTTATTTTTCACTTCATGCTTTGTGAAGTTTTTTGAATGGATGCTCTTGTCAGGTTGAATATATATTTTCTGATAAAACCGGCACTTTAACAAGAAATTTGATGGAGTTCTTTAAGTGTTCAATTGGAGGAGAGGTTTATGGATCTGGTGTCACTGAAATAGAGCAGGGAGGAGCTCAGCGGAATGGCATAAAAGTTCAAGAAGTATGTATTGCTTGTTAATTTAGAAAAAAAGCCACAATTTGTTATATTTGAGAAAAAAAGATGTTTTTCTTCCTATCAGTCTTTTCTCTATTCTCCATGTGTGGAAATCAGGAAATCTGAATATTTTTGAATTTCTTACAGCTGCGGAAATCTACCACTGCAATTCAGGAGAAGGGGTTTAATTTTGACGATCACAGGCTTATGCGAGGAGCTTGGAGGAATGAACCCAACTCTGATTCATGCAAGGTAGCTCTTTATTCAGCAGGATTATGATGCAATTTCTGTTGCTTTATGCGAGCATATTTCTTAGAAACATTGAGCCTTTTTCTGTGTATTTTAGTTGGAATGATTTGTTGAAAAGAGTGATCTTGGTTTAGGTTATTGTCACTTATCAAATTGATCTTTCTCTTTCTCTTTTTTTTTTTTTTGTATTTCTGATAAGAGTTTTTGTTTGTTATTGCATGGATATGACAGTACCTTGGATGCTCTCTATATATGATTGTTTACTCTTTATTATATGAAACCATTGTTGATGGTAGTATATGATTGCTAAGACTAGTTTGACATAATTGTACTTCTACTTTTATCCACATATGAATGTGGCCGGGAAATTGTCATGATCTTGAAAAAGAGAGTTACAATTTTTTCCCCTCTTGCTTGGATTGAAGTATGATTCACTGGCTTTTGCTTTCTTTTATTCTACTTTTATGTATGTGATCCATAATTCATGGTGTTTCAAGTCATACATCTTCATTTTTTTTGTAGGAATTTTTCAGATGTCTTGCTATTTGTCACACTGTGCTTCCTGAAGGAGATGAGTCCCCAGAGAAAATTACATATCAGGCTGCATCTCCTGATGAGGCTGCTTTAGTTACTGCTGCAAAGAACTTTGGTTTTTTCTTCTACAGGTTTGTGATTGCTGCACTAGTAGATGCTTGCTTATGAAACCTGTGATTAATTGTTGAGGCTAATAGTTGGTTTTTCCTCAGGCGCACACCTACTATGATATACGTTCGCGAATCTCATGTGGAGAAGATGGGTAAAATTCAAGATGTGGCTTATGAAATTCTGAATGTTCTTGAGTTCAACAGGTAAATGCACATCCTTCCTACCAACCAATATTCCATTTAGGAGCTCGTGTTTGATAACCCTAACATCAATTGTAATAATTGTTGTTAATATAGCACAAGAAAGCGCCAGTCCGTTGTTTGTCGATATCCGAATGGTAGACTTGTATTATATTGCAAGGTAATATTTTCTGAAGATTTGTTATATGAGATGGATATACAATTGGAATTCGAGTTGGAAAATGACACCAGGCCTGAAACCTACTTTTTACAGGGTGCTGATACTGTAATTTATGAAAGATTGGCTGTTGGAAATGATGATCTAAAGAAAGTAACCAGGGCTCATTTGGAACAGTTTGGGTCTGCTGGATTACGTACCCTTTGCCTTGCCTATAGAGACTTGAGTCCTGAAACATATGAAAGCTGGAACGAGAAGTTTATACAAGCTAAATCTTCTCTCAGAGATCGTGAGACAAAGTTAGATGAGGTATATATACTGTCTGGACATTTTTGTTTGGTGTTGATGGGTGGGGTTGTGTTTTATAAATGATGGTGAAAACTGATGAATGATCATTAGTTTTATCATCTTTCACATTATAAGCTATACATCAAGTACTTATTATATAGATTTTGCTTTGAAAGAAGTACCTTCATTGCCATAGCTTTTTTCTGGGGGGCCATCAAAAGCTACATGTCTTATCTTTCATGTGAAAACCTTTGATGTAGTATATTTAGAAATTTTTACTAATTTTTGTTTTATTATATGTGATTCAGTAAATTACAGGGTATGTTGGGATGCCAGATGCTAGTGCAGTTTGTTATTATGTGATGAATGTTTGAAAATTGTTATTTGTTAGGTTTCCAACTATTGCAGCATAGAAATGCAATGAGCTTAGATTATGTCATACAAACTCTCGCCAAGTACTTTTTAATGGTAGAATCCTGAACAAGTCAATTCTTTTACAGTGAACAAGTCCTTTTTCCCCATAGCCATCAGATGGTTAAACTTGATGTCACGTTTTATTTGGATGCATTTTAATTCACCCTCTCATATAGCTTGTAAACTTGCTTAGGTTGCAGAACTTATAGAAAAGGATCTTATTTTGATTGGAAGCACTGCTATAGAAGACAAGCTTCAAGAAGGAGTACCAGCTTGTATTGAGACTCTTTCTAGAGCTGGGATTAAGGTTTGGATGCTGACTGGGGACAAGATGGAAACAGCAATAAATATAGCTTATGGTATGTGATTATTCTGTTGGACCAAATTTTCTCTATTTTTTTCTTTGAGATGTGTGGCTTTTCCTTATTTTCCACCTTCAGTTTTCTGAATTCTCTGTGGCTATATCATTCCTGAAGCGTGCAACTTGATTAACAATGAGATGAAACAGTTCATCATCAGTTCAGAAACTGATGCGATTAGAGAAGTTGAAAACAGGGTAAGTAGCATTTCTTAGCCACCTTGTTGTCAGATGCATACCATATTTCGTTGTAAACAACTCATCAATTATGTTAACTGAATTCTTTTTCCAGGGTGACCTAGTGGAAAGTGCACGTTTTATCAAGGAAGAAGTGAAAAAAGAACTGAAGAAGTACCTCGAGGAAGCACAGCACTATTTACACTCTGCACCTGGACCAAAACTAACACTTGTTATAGATGGGAAGTGTTTGATGTATGCATTGGACCCAACTTTACGAGTACTGTTACTGAATTTGAGCTTGAATTGTACTTCAGTTGTTTGCTGTCGGGTTTCTCCTTTACAGAAAGCACAGGTGATTTTTCCCGTGGAAGATTTATCTATTTGACGCTTGTGTTGGGCCCTGTTCTCTTTTTTATTTTGCTGTTCATGCTATGCCTTACACCATAATGAAGTCCTAGAATGTTGTATGAAAAGAAAGTATTATATTATTTTTATCCTCGGGAATAAAGTTGCAAAGCCTATAGTGTCCTTACAAATGCAAAATGGATGTGATTGACTCTTAAAACATTAGAACTATGGTCAATACCTTACTTTTGGCATTCTAACTGGTGGTAAAATGCTGTAAGACACAAGATGATTCAGCTGCGGACTAGATGCTATTCCTGGAACAACTTTTGCTAAGTTTACCAAGAATGTCTGCAAGAGCTCTATCTTGAGTGACAGAAGCTTCTGAAAAGTTGCACTAAAATTGAATTTGCTTTCTCCATAGTAAAAGAGTATTGTGCTAGTGAAAGAGATGGAAAAAGTCCTACCTCAGGCATTATTGCTTGAAGTGGTTGCTTACAAGACTTGAACGTGCAATCTTGAGTTTGTGAAACCAAGCTTTTTAACGCTGCACCTAGTAATTGTTCCTTAATACATTATGTGTAATTATGAATATGAAATATGAATCATTTCCTGGCATTTGGTTCCAACAACTTTGAATTTATTTTGCAGGTAACTAGTTTGGTAAAGAAAGGTGCTCGGAAAATAACGCTCAGTATAGGGGATGGAGCCAATGATGTAAGCATGATTCAAGCTGCGCATATTGGTATTGGAATAAGTGGGATGGAAGGGATGCAAGCAGTGATGGCCAGTGATTTTGCAATTGCTCAGTTTCGCTTTCTTACAGATTTACTTCTTGTGCATGGACGATGGTCTTATCTTAGAATATGCAAGGTCTGTGATTCTACCAATTTTTTGATTTTATGAAAACTAACTGGGCGATAACATTCCTGATGTTTCTTTATTGCAGGTCATCACTTACTTTTTTTACAAGAACCTTACATTCACTCTGACTCAATTTTGGTTCACCTTTCAAACTGGTTTTTCTGGTCAAAGATTCTACGATGATTGGTTCCAGTCATTATATAATGTCATATTCACAGCCCTGCCGGTGATCATTGTTGGGCTTTTTGATAAGGTGCTTCTTCCTTTCAAAACTCATTCGGCAAGAATTTCTCGCATCGGCCATGCAACTGAATGTGGTTATTTTGGATTAAGTTTGTGAAATCAATCACTTAGTGGCATTCTCAATATTTAGAAACAAATTAAACTGAAGTAAAAATACCTATTCAAATTGAGAATAACTACTGGTTTGTTCAGTTTGTTTGATTTTTTGGCATTCTGGCTTCTGGTTTTAGTGAAGGTTCAAATTAAAAAATCTTATTTTATGTAGGTTAAATATCAGTTGGTTGGTTTATCTCCTTGTTTGGTTTTAATTGTCCAAACAGAACCGAAAATGTTTATTTTTTTTAATTGTTTTTAGCTGAATGTTTAAGATAATTGAACTTTAGTAACCAAAATACATCACTTTGCAATTCAGTGCTGACTGAATAATGCACGTAGCTAGCTTGGACTTGTGATTTTCCTTGGGTAATTCAAATTCAGGACAGTGTGTGCGATGCTTAACATTTTGTTACATGCTTCATTTCATATTTATATCTGGAACTCGATTTGTTTTGCCAGGATGTCAGTGCATCCCTTTCAAAGAAGTACCCTGAACTGTACAGGGAGGGAATAAGAAATGTCTTTTTCAAGTGGAGAGTTGTGGTCACATGGGCTTGCTTTTCTGTGTATCAGTCGCTTGTCTTTTATCACTTTGTGATCGCCTCCAGTGCCAGTGGTAAAAATTCATCAGGCAGGATGTTGGGACAATGGGATATCAGCACGATGGCCTTCACTTGTGTTGTAATCACTGTCAACCTGCGTCTCCTTATGATATGTAATTCAATTACAAGGTGGCATTATATTAGTGTTGGAGGGAGCATTTTGGCATGGTTCATCTTCATTTTTGTATATTCTGTTTTACGGGTTAGTCCTTTCCATTGCTTCTGTTCAATTCTCTTGTCCGTCTCCTCTAGGATAATGGAATTATGTACATGCTAACTTGCTCCTCCTTCCATTCACTGTAGGAGAATGTTTTTTTCGTCATATACGTGTTGATGAGTACATTCTATTTCTACCTCACGGTTCTTCTTGTTCCTATTGTTGCACTTTTTGGCGACTTCATTTATCAAGGGTAAGATTCAGGAGTAGCTCGAAGAGTTTCATGTATTCTTTACGAACCAATTGCATTTTCAGATAGTTCTTCTTTTATGGACATTTTCCTGTTGTTTCAACTGTTTGTTGGTTTGTTTGGACACAGGATTCAAAGATGGTTCTTCCCCTACGATTATCAGATTGTTCAGGAAATTCACAGGCACGAGCTTGAAGACAACACCAGTGCAGGATTACTGGATGTTGGGAGCCAGCTTACACCACAGGAAGAAATGAGCTATGCCATAGCTCAATTACCACGAGAGATATCAAGACACACTGGCTTTGCTTTTGAGTCACCTGGGTATGAGTCATTTTTCGCCTCCGAGCTAGGTATACATTCCCCGCAAAAGCCATGGGATGTTGCTCGGAGAGCCAGCATGAAGTCGAAATCAAAGATGCCCAAAAGGAACTAAATGAACAGATTTTTTTTATTATTAATGTACAAATTGTTTTTTTAGGTTCCATTTTAGGGGTCAGTCTTAGTAATCTGTAAATTTAGATCTGTCATGTCTTTTTAGAACCGCGTTATGTTCTCATCATATCTTTTTTTAGTTCTACCTTAAAATATGTCTTTTTAGAACCGCGTTATGTTCTCATCATATCTTCTTTTAGTTCTACCTTAAAATATGTCTGCTTGAGGAATTTTAGAGGTTTTTCGGGTCGCAACGAGTGTACAGTTAATTGGTATAAATTTAACTAAAATGACCATTATCTAGGACTATTTACTTTACTCAAAGTATATTAGTTCCCAACTTGTATGGGTTTTAACTAAGTTATTTAGTAGTTCTATTTATTTTTTAAAAAAATTGTGTAATGTTTTGATTCACGTTTCTTTTTTATTTGTATTTTTTAATGATACTTGTGTTTACCAAAGAAATAATTTATTTCCTAAGCATATCATCCAGTTTCTTAAAAAATTACTTAATTTTTTTTAAATATCAATTTAAATTATATCTTCAATGGTAATTATAATTGAAAAAAACATAGCAGTGGATTATCAAATAGTTAAATAATCTCACTCACAGAACAATATAACGGTTACCATAAAAGCCGAACGCGCTCGCATTTTGGTGTTTTGGATGGAAATATTTAAAGAATAATTCTGTGTAAATTGGATGAAATCTTTTAACCATGATAGGGATGATTATCAGTGTTCGATGCTTGTTTTTTTTAACTAAAATCTCGAGTTGAAACTTTGTGAATGAAATATATTATTGTTGGAAGAACAGGTTGACCCAACTTAATCAGATTAGTCAGAATTCAATAAGCTTTTAGATACTAGAGTTTTTTTTTTTTTTTAAAAAAAAATGATAGAGGGATGACTATATCTAATAATAATTATATTCAAAATAAAATTGATAAAAAAGAAATTAAGACTTAAATTGATAATGGAGTAACATGTTAGGAGCTAAATGGTTTTCATGTTGCTTTAAGGTTTTCCCATTGGTTTATTATCACTCCAAATTGAGTAATATGGGAATTTTATCCATTAAATAAGTGGATTTCATTGAACACCGATTGCTCTTCAGAAGATAATAGATCGTTGACATGCGCGGGATTGACATTCTGTAAAAAAATACATCAAGGTCTTACTATTATTTTTCTAGTAAAAAAACTTAAATAGTGTGGAAATTGATTAATTATAGCTTGTTAACTTGACGGGTTTAAAAATAACTTGGATAATCGGTAAAATTATAGTTTGACTGAAAAAAAAATTCAAAACAATATTCTTTTAAAAATATATATTAAAATGACATGACAACATATTGAATCGACCGGGTTATCCTGCCAAATCCATGATCCGAATCATGAGGTTATGATAACCCCATATAAAATAAATCAAAATAAATTATAAAGCTCAATTTTCAATAGATCTAATGTTGAAGGGTGAAATTGAAAAAAAAATCAATTAAAAAAATAACAAAAAAAAACCGAGTCAACTTAGGTTAGCATGTTAAACCCGTAACTCAGGTCATGAAACCAAGATAACATTATAGAAAGAAAATCAAAATAAATTATGAAACTCAATTTTTAATTCACCCGTTATTGAATGATGAAATTAAAAAAAAATCAATCTAAAAATAGGGACACAATAAAATAAACCAAGTCTATCTTGATTAATTCGTAAAAACTATTGATCCAAGTCATGAGATTGGAATAACCACTTAAAAAAAAAACATAAAGTTTAATTCTTAATCAATCTAATGTTGAAAAAATATTAATAAAAAAATAATAAAAACTCGAGTTAACTATGTTAATATGTTAAACTTGCGATACAAGTTATGAGACAAAGATATTTATATAAAAAATAAATTACGAAACCTGATATTCAATAAATTAAATATTAAATAAAAAAATAGGAGAAAAACAAAAAAATTACAACGAATAATTTCGTGTGAGGTGATGTAACAATATTTTTTAAGCTTTTGTTAATAATTAATTGATAATAATGCATTAAGAAATTATTAAATATACCGGTACTTCTCCCTCTTACATCAATAAACATAAATAAGAGGCCTATCATAAAAAAAAAAAAACTATTTATAGATTTCACCTTTATATGAGATAGGAAAATACAACCTTTCCAAAATATTGAATAATTTATCGACACGCATGTTGTTGTTGTTATATGAAGTACTAGATCGATTATACGTTGCATCTATGAATTAATTTTTTTTTAACTGATTTGTTTTTTTGCTAAATTACAAAGTTGTAACTTTAATACATTATATACTAACTTAAACATGATAGATTTTATAAATAAATATTGTATAGCATCATATAAATTAAAAAAAAAAACTATAATAACGATGATAGATGAAAACAATATTGATTATATATAATAAAAAATAATATAAATTATATCATGGACCTCGCCTAACAGTTTAAGTTACTGAGTAGAGATGATTTTTTAATATGGTATCAGAGTCTTGATGACCAAGAGTTCTCGAGTTCGAATCTCATCATTCCTAGTTATTTGATAAAAATTAAGCACAATATAATATAAGTCTGTGCAAGTTTTAAATTCAAAGGACTTTTACTTGAAAGAGTATATTAAAAAAAATATAAATTATATTCTAAAATCTTACTTGACAATATTGAAAATTTACAGTACATTTTCAAAGAATTGGAGAAAACTTCTACACATGGAATCATTAAAAATGCAGCAAACCACTTTAAATTATGCAAAATACTCTCTCAATACAGAACACAACGACCACTACTTAGAGCCTGTTTGGCTCTGCGGCTGCGGCTGCGGCTGCGTTTTATTTAAAACACAGTTGCAGCCGTTTGGTTAAATAAAATTATGGTATACTGTTCATTGGATCCCATTTTTTTTCTGCGTTGGAAACGCAGTATTTGCAAAGCATCTATTCCATGCTTTTTTTGCACTGTTCACGTTAATTGCACTGTTCATGAACAGTGCAAGAAAATTGCACTGTTCATGTTTAAAATAGTGAACAGTGCAATTCTCTTGCACTGTTCACTTGCACCGTGTGGACTTTTTTTTTTTTTAAGGTGTGTTAATTTAAAAAAAAAAACTAGTTTAGAGTGAATTTTATACATGATAATATTTTATCTAATTTTATTACACGCTAAAAAATTATGGAAACTGTAGTTCTTGTCAGATAAATTTTGTACGTAATGGAATTGTAGATAGTTTAATAGAATAATAAATTTTTTTATGTATATAAAGTATGATTTATTTCATGATGTTACTGCAATAGTTAAATCCACAATATTTAAATTAAAAACCATCAATATTAATTTATATTTTTTAAAATTATTTTAGAATCTCAATTTCAAAAATATTCTTAACCAAATACATTAAACTACTTTTTCTTTAATTTTAATTTCAACCATAGTTTTAACCAAACATCTATTTTTTCAAACCAACCACAATTAAAAATACTTTTTATAAAATATTTATTTTAAAATCACAACCACAACACAACCACAACAGCTACCATAATACTAAACACACTCTTAACCTGTACGTATAATGAAAATGGAATACATATGTTATTCTCCTTGACTCGAAAGGAAAATGGTGAAAGGAAGCCGCAGTTTCCATCATTTCTCGTCGAAGCTTTATATATGGGAGAAGTTAGAGCAGCATACATGTTGTAGCTGATATTCAGGTATTGTTTTTTTTTTTGCGGTGTAATTAATTTTTTTAGTGTGTTTAGATTGTTTTGATATATTAATATTAAAAATAAATTTTAAAAAAATAAAAAATTATTTTTTTAATATATTTTTTTAAAAAAAAACATTAAAAAATAATCTCTATCCGGAAACTTAAACAGTGAATTATTAAACAGAACAGATCGGTCACCCAATATTACCTTGAAGAAGAAGCTGGCCGGCGATATATATATATATATTATGCTTTGATCAGTGAAGCATTGGATTCTTCGAAACACACAACTTTTTTGTTTCTACTGTGAGATTCAAATGGTATGGATAAGACAAAATGTGCTATATGCTTTAGCCTTATCGACTAAGCTTGCATATATATATATATATATAAATAATTACTTTCTTGTTTTGGGGTTCAAAAACGAAATATTAATTAATATATGAATTATACATCTAATTAATTAATTTAGCAAATTTAATATGTTCCCTTAAGATGATATATTTTCATAATTCTTCTAAATAAAGGGTTTAAATTTAATTAGCACTTCCAACTAAGAGCGGTTCAAGTGACTAAGGCATATTTACGTGGACCATGCCGGGCTGAGTTGTAAAGTAGATAAAGAGATGTGGTCACTGTAGATATATTATTATTATTGCATGTATGTCATTTTTTTTAATCTTCAGCCAGCTTTATATATATATATATATATATAAAATAACGGTTGATATCTAGACCAGTTTATATATATTTTAATTAATTTTTAAAAATTTTAAAATTAATAATTAGATAAATATTCAATAACTTTAAAATTTATTATTTTTGAATTGATAAATTCTTGAAAGGAAGTCAATGTAGATATATTATTATTCCATGTATGTGATTTTCAATTCTACCGGAAAAGCCTCAGTTTCTCTTCTGTGGTCAAATAATATAATTAATAATTATTTATACTTGCAGAATATATTGAATAAAGTCATCATCATCGCTCTTTTCCATGAGTTGTAATTCTCACCATTAAGTGGTTTTGAAACAATCATGGCTCCAGGACTGTCACCATGATGCAAGAAGAAGGGATTAGAAGAATCCATTTCTGATGTGGGGTTGATATTTTCAGCCATTGCTAAGAAAACAAAGAACTGATGAAGAGGATGAAGAAAGAAGATGAAGAGGATAAAGATGCGGAAATAAACCTTCAAAGAATTTGCTCTGATACCATATTGAATAAGCAAGCAGAAGGAAAAATGATGAACTGAATGATATTCACTTTCTTATCACTTTTGTTGATTTCTCATTGTTCACTGTTACATTGTTTATATAGGCTCATTTTCTGTAAACGTGAATGAGCAGCAAATAATTAACAGAGTAACTGATTAGTATTAACAGCTAACTAATTCTTCTAACAACTTTAACTAACTCTAACTTCTTTAACAAACTCTAACTTCTGCAGAGTTGCGTGCTGAAGACGTCAATTGAAGATTGCAGGTTTGATGTATGTGTTTATGGTTAAAGCTAGAGATTGCTCTGCTGTAGCTGCTGGTGTCAACGTGGAGCTGCATATAAGTCAGTACTCCCCCTCAAGATGAGACATAAAAAATTCAAGGGGAATAAATGTCATAAAGGCTCATCTTGGACACCAAAGAAAAGAAAAGAGAGAACCCAAGAGCCTTGGTAAAAACATCTGCGATCTGATGTTTGGAAGAAACATGAAAAGCACGCAGAATGCCTAACTGAAGCTTCTCTCGAACCACATGACAATCAATGTCTATGTGTTTTGTTCGTTCATGATTTACAGGATTAGCTGCAATATGAAGAGCAGCTTTACTGTCACAGTAAAGAATAATAGTTTGTGGTGGAACCTGGAGGACTTGAAGAAGAGATCGAAGCCACACAACCTCACAACAAGTAGATGTCATGGCTCTATACTCAGCCTCAGCAGAAGACCTGGACACAGTGGTTTGTTTCTTTGATTTCCAAGAAATTAAAGAATGATCAAGGAAAATGCAGTACCCTGTCACTGATCATCTGGAATCCACACACCCTGCCCACTCAGAATCGCAAAATGCCTTCATTTGTAAACTAGAAATGACTGGAAAGAACAATCCTTGGGCTGGAGAAGCTTTAATGTAACGTAAAACTCCATGTGCTGCAGCTAAATGAGGAGCACGAGGTTGGGCCATAAATTGACTTAGCACTTGAACAACAAAGGAAATGTCAGGTCTGCTGATAGTGAGATAAAGCAAGCGCCCAACCAGTCGTCTATAAGCAGTAGGATCTTTTAAGAGTTGGCCAGAATCCTTAGAAAATTTCGCATTAGGTTCCATAGGAAAGTGGACTGGTTTTGAAGCCAACAGACCAGAATCTTCAAGAACTTTCAAGGCATACTTTCGTTGACAAACAGAGATTCCAAGCTCACTACGAGCTATTTCTAAACCAAGGAAATATTTCAGCTGGCCAAGGTTTTTGAGCTGAAATCTATCATTGAGCAATTTGATAAACTTTGAAACCTCTGCTGAATTATCACTAGCAACCACTATGTCATCAACATAAACCAACAATGCGATGAAGGAACCTTCCAAAGTTCTTGTAAATAAAGTGTAATCAGCTTTGGACTGAATGAATCCAAACTCGAGTAGAGCAGTAGAGAATTTAACAAACCATTGCCTAGAAGCTTGCTTTAAACCATAAATTGACTTGTGGAGCTTGCATACTTTGGACTCCTCTTTAATGGTGAATCCAGGAGGTAAGGACATATAGACTTCTTCATCTAATTGACCATGAAGAAAGGCATTATTCACATCCAATTGATAAAGATGCCACTGTTTGACTGCTGCCACTACTAAAAGAGTGCGCACAGTGGTAAGTTTAGCCATAGGAGAAAATGTTTCATAGTAATCCAAGCCCTCACACTGATTATAACCCTTGGCAACTAACCTGGCTTTATACCTCTCTAAAGTCCCATCAGATTGTAACTTGACTTTGTAGACCCATTTGCACCCAATAACATGCTTTGAAGCAGGGAGGTCAACAACAGTCCATGTTTTATTGAGCTCAAGTGCTTTGATTTCAGTATTCATAGCCTCACGCCATTCCTCATGTTTGACAGCTTGAGTATAAGATGTTGGCTCAACAAGTGCAGAGACAGAAAGACTAAAGAATTTTTGAGAAGAAGAAAGATGATTATAGAAAAGAACTGAAGAAAGTGAATAAGGAATACCTGAAGTTGTAGACGAAGATGTGGGATCTGAAGTGGAGGTTGCAAGATGACAATGATAGTCATGCAAATATCCAGGTGTCTGTTTTACCCTAGAAGACTTTCTACCAGGCTGAGGGATATATGGTTCTAAAGGCAGTATGTCTGAAGTAGATGACATACAGGGTTCTGAAGTGGAATTCTGGTTACTTGGACTAGAAGGTGGAGAATTTGAAAGCAGGGGATCAAGTAAAGGAAGAGTTGATTCATGCATTGGAACAGACAAAGGTAAAACAGAATCAGTAGCAGATATTGGATATTTTAATGCAAAAGGGAATATATTTTCGTGAAACACCACATCTCTGGAGACAAACACAGTATAGAGATTTAAATCATAGAGTTTGTAACCTTTCATGCCATATGGATAACCAAGAAGTATGCAAGACTTAGCTCTAGGATCAAATTTATGTCTATTTTGAAGAAGAGTATTTGCATAACAAAGGCAACCAAATACTCGTAGATGAGAATATAATGGAGAAGATTTGAATAAAACTTTATAAGGAGATCTATTTTGTAGTAGAGGAGTAGGAATCCTATTTATCAAGTGCACTGCAGTAAGAGTGCAATCCCCCCAAAACTGTAAAGGCAAATGTAACTGAAAAAGAAGGGATCTAGCCACATTCAGGATGTGCTGGTGTTTGTGTTCAACAGTGGAGTTTTGTTGAGGTGTTTCAACACAACTAAGTTGGTGGATAACACCTTTCGTTGCATAGAAATGATTCATGTTGAACTCAGCACCATTATCCGACCTTAAGATTTTGATTTTAGCATTGAATTGTGTCTCAACCAGATTAAAGAAAGCTTGAATGTGAGTTCTGGTTTGAGATTTATTTTCTAAAAGATGAATCCATGTAAATCTTGTATGGTCATCGACAATTGTCAAGAAATAGGATGAACCAGTAAGAGATTTTGTAGAGAATGGACCCCAAATATCACAGTGGATTAAATCAAAAGGTTGTGTAGAAGTAGATGTGCTATGAGGAAAGGATAAACGATGTTGTTTGGCTAATGGACAAATGCTACAAGTTTTATTTGATTCATGTAGAACTTGAGGAATTACATGGGAAAGCAATTTCAAAGGAAATTCTGCAGGATGTCCTAATCTGTAATGCTATAAGCTATTATTAACAACATTTACAGAGAAACTAGCAGAGGCTAAATCAGTGATGGGATGATTGGGCATGAATTTTACAGAATTAATAGAAACAGAATTCTGAGGTAAAACAGAAACTGAATTTTGCAGCAAATGGTATAAACCTCCAGCTTCTTTACCCACACCAATCGTTTTCCAGCTTGTGAGATGCTGAACAAAACAGAACTTTAGTAAGAAAATGACACAGCACTATAGAGTTTTGATCAGCTTACTAATAGATATGAGATTGAACGAAAAAGAGGGAATACAAAGGACATCAGTTAGAACAAAACATTCTGAGATGTTAATTATACCAATATGAGTAACTGAAGCAAATTGACCATTTGGTAGTCTTACGGATTTGGAAACAACAGAAGTAATACTTGTAAAGAAAGATGTGGAACAGATCATGTGATCTGTAGCACCAGTATCAATTATCCAAGGAGTTGTGGCAGGATTTGTGATTGAAGACTGTTGAGGTAAAGATAAAAAAGATGCAAAAACAGAATGTGTTGAATATAAAATAGAAGACTGAGCTGTAATCAAAGAATCACCTGCACATGTCATACCTTCACCTTGCATGGGAATTTCTGACTCTTTACTTGCAAATAAGGAGACTTGGTTGATGGATGAATCATGCTCAGAGATGCTTGGTTTGAACATGTTGATGAGCTGTTGACACTGCTCATAGGTAATAGGCAGCTGAGGGCCAGAAACTCGATGAACGCTAGGAGATGCATTCTTTCCTTTATTAAACTTGTAACCTGGTGGAAAACCATGAATTCTATAACACTTCTCCATAGTATGGCCAGAAATACCACAATGAGAACATATAGGTCGATCTTTTCAAATATGAAGAGATTTGTTACCAGCAAAACAATTTGAGGGCATAGTTTTTATCAGTAAGGCAGTAGTGTTTTGATTAAAAGAAAGGCTTGCTGAAGAAATCATGCGTTGCCTTTCCTCTTGGATTACAAGTGAGAAGACTTTGTTGATTGAGGGCAGAGGATCAATCAACAGAATTTGACCTCGAACATGTGAGTAACTTTCATTCAATCCCATTAGGAATTGATAAACATGCTGCTGATGATGATAAGACATAATAGTCTTCAAAGCTCCACATGTGCAGGTAGGAATTGGCTGGTGATTTGCTAATTCATCCCACAATCCTTTCATAGCAGTAAAGTATGAGCTGACCGACTTATTTTCTTGTGACAAGTAAGAGATAAATTTCTGGAGCTGAAAGATTCGTGGCCCATTGTGTTGAGAAAACCGATCCTGGAGATCATTCCATATTTCAGAAGCATCATCAATGTAAATGATGTTGTTTATAATTTCTGTTGAAACAGAGTTGAGCAGCCATGAAAGAACCATATTATTGCAATGAGTCCATGCCAAACCTTGAGAATCATAAAGATTGGATGGCTTAGGCAAAGTGCCATTAACAAAACTGAGTTTGTTTTTGGCTGATAAAGCCATCATCATTGCTCTTTTCCATGAGCTGTAATTCTCACCATTGAGTGGTTTTGAAACAATCATGGCTTTAAGACTGTCACCATAATGTAAGAAGGGATTAGAAGAATCCATTTCTGATGTGGGGTTGGTATTTTCAGCCATTGCTAAGAAAACAAAGAACTGATGAAGAGGATGAAGAAAGAAGATGAAGAGGATAAAGATGCGGAAATAAACCTTCAAAGAATTTGCTCTGATACCATATTGAATAAGCAAGCAGAAGGAAAAATGATGAACTGAATGATATTCACTTTCTTATCACTTTTGTTGATTTCTCATTGTTCACTGTTACATTGTTTATATAGGCTCATTTTCTGTAAACGTGAATGAGCAGCAAATAATTAACAGAGTAACTGATTAGTATTAACAGCTAACTAATTCTTCTAACAACTTTAACTAACTCTAACTTCTTTAACAAACTCTAACTTCTGCAGAGTTGCGTGCTGAAGACGTCAATTGAAGATTGCAGGTTTGATGTATGTGTTTATGGTTAAAGCTGGAGATTGCTCTGTTGTAGCTGCTGGTGTCAACGTGGAGCTGCATATAAGTCAATAGAATATGTAGTTCGGTGCGATGCAGAAATTGGTTAATTTTGCCCTCCTTTTAACTACACAACAAAATACACTTGAGAATATAATAAAAAATAATAATAAGATGAACTAGGTTCATCACTTCAAATTAATATAAGATAGAATGATATATCATTAACCTATCTAGCCATATTAATTAGAAATTAAGATTAATTTTCTATCTTTTCTTAATATAAAAGTTATTTTGTATTGTGTTGAGTATTTTAGATTAATTTCCTTCACACATTCGAGATGGAAAATTAAGATTTAGAAAGAGATATAAAGAGAGATATTCACTATTAATTAATACCTTTGAGATTCATTTGGAAAATAAATTTTTTTATATCTTTTTTATCTGTTTTGGAATACGGTGCAAACTATATTTCTTTAAATTTTAAAAATTATTTTTCTAAAAGTTATTTTTTTATGTTTTTGAATTGTTTTGATGTGCTAATATTAAAAATTATTTTAAAAAATAAAAAATATTATTTTGATGTATTTTTAAGTGAAAAACACTTTGAACCGCAACCGCCACTACAATCCCAAACACACCATTTATCTTGTGTAAAATATTTTATAAAAAAATATTTTTGAATTTGTTTTATTTATTTTTTCATAAAATACTTTGCATGATAATTAGTCAATATCAATTCATAAAATAATCTTTAAAATATAAAAACAATTAAAATTTAAAAAAATAGTCGCGTTCTCAAGCATGATGCTATTACTCGATCCCTTACGTAATGAAGGACGATTTCTGTCACTATGCAGCACATGTCCTTTGTCTAAGACCAATGGCATCTAAATTCGATCTCATGGCACAGAGGCTTCGTCATCATGGTCTCTCCTTTCTCCCGATCGTACGCAAGGGATGGTAGCAAATGAAGGGACCAATTAGCTAGCGCTGCATGAAAATACACGTCAAGGCAAAGCAAGGGACCAAGTAATCGCTCACCCGTAAATCATGTCAAGAAATCTGTATGTATGTATATAAATAAAAATCAAGACGAAAAGCAAAAGGAAATTAAAGAGTATTGGTACCTTATCATCAGTATCAGTATAAGCTATAAAGTGAAGACATACTTTCCCTCCTTGTAATGTTCGAAACCAGCCTAGCTAGCTAGCATCTCTCTCTCTCTCTCTCTCTCTCTCTCTCTCTCTCTCTCTCAAGGTTCGAGAAAGGAAGGGCAACGGAATCGCTCAAACCTATAAAGAACACTAAACCCACCCTATTCATCCTCGAAGTGAGAAACAAACAAGTGAAAAATAATAAAATACTAAATAAATAGAAGAATTCCTGCCTCACCCACTCTCCTGCTTCTCACGCAGCTCCTCCTTCTCTTCCAGGCCTGGCCATATGAATCAAATTAGCAATCATGCAAGAGTAATCTTCGTGTGATTTGTTCTTCATCTGTACTATATATATAGGCATCTTGAAGAAAGAAAAATATATATATAGGGATAAATTAAGAGAAGATATATATATTATTTACATATATACATGGGTGGTGGTAGCTGCTCCTTGTCTTTCAAGGTGTTGCTGGCGGCAGCGGCGACGGTGATGCTTGTCTTGCTTTTGCTGGTTGGGGCCTTGGAAAGTGGAGCGACCAAGATGAGAACAAGTACGCAAACCGTTCTGGATAGTATTGCTCAAGATGATCTCAGACGTCGTCATGAGGAGCTGATAGGGAGAGAGAAGCTCGTTTACAATCCGGAGTTGGACCTCAACTTCGTGATGAACAAGAGAAAGGTTCCTAACGGGCCAGATCCCATTCATAACAGGTGCACCATAATATATAGCAGCTGTTTTGCTGAAATTAAGTTTTTAATTAATTAATTATAGCCCTTTTGTGTGTGGATGGATACTCTCTGTTTTACTTAATTTCCTGTGTTTATTCATTTATTTTTCAACTTTCAAATCTAGCTAGTTAGCTAGCATGCAAGTTCTATGAAACCGCTGAAACCGTTTGGAAACATGGTGGAAACCGTGTTTTCAAAAAATTCAATTTTTTTTTAAATTTAATATATTTTGAATCGTTTTGATATATTGATATCCAAAATAATTTTTTAAAAATAAAAAAAAATCATTAGCATGTATTTTAGCACGAAAAGTTATTTGAAAAGCAACCGCAACCACACTGTCAAGTTAATTCTATATATGTTTTGGTATTAGTAACTCATTTGGTTAATTAATTGAGATATTATTTAAATTTTAAATTTAATTGGGTCCAAACAAAGGTATTATTTAACAAAAAGATTATTAATTTATCAAGGCTATATATATATATATATATATATATATATATATATATATATATATTATAAAATATGAGAGAATTAT